>Ga0214921_10007944_pt1 | contig 13949 bp, 11 predicted proteins | sample LL1505_MetaG_FD_177992 | JGI IMG/M metagenome (GOLD analysis project Ga0214921, IMG submission 177992) | Freshwater microbial communities from Lake Lanier, Atlanta, Georgia, United States - LL-1505 | ecosystem: Environmental > Aquatic > Freshwater > Lake | place: USA: Georgia | collected... | reverse complement strand
GGGAGCCCGGACACGTTCCCCCAGACGTAGAACGTCCCGTCCGGCGCGCGGTCCGTGCGGATGCCCAGCCGCTCCAGGCGCGAGAGCAGCTTGTCGCGCTTCTCGCGGAAGGCGTGGTGCGTGGCCCACGTCTCCTTCACCACGTGGTCCTCCTCCAGCACCGGCAGCGCGGCGCGCTGAAGCGGCCTGCTGCCGCCGCCGTCCAGGAAGCTTCCCGCCGAGGAGACCGCCTCGATGACCTGCTTCGGACCAATGGTCCACGTCACGCGCCAGCCCGGGTAGCGCCAGTTCTTGGTGAAGCCGTCCACCAGCACCACGGGGTCCCGGTTCACGTCCTCCACGTACCGCGCCGCCGACTCCACCGGCAGCTGCCCGGGCCGCGCGTTCCAGATGTAGTGGGAATAGAACTCGTCCATCAGCAGCGCGCAGTCCTGCTCGCGCGCCACGTGCACCCAGCGCTGCAGCTCTTCCCCGCCCACCAGCTTGCCGGTGGGGTTGCACGGGTTGGAGAGCAGCACCGCGGACAGCCCGCGGCCTTGTATCTCCTTGCGCAGGTCGTCGGACGTGAAGGCGTACCCGCGGTCCCCGTCCAGCAGGATGGGGATGGGGGTGAAGGCCTTGAAGACGTCCAGCAGCTCCTCGTAGGCGGTGTAGTCCGGCAAGAAGTGGCCCAGGTTCACGTGTCCGAGCGCCGCGGCCACCCGCGTGAGCGCCGCGCGCCCGCCGCCGGAGATGGCCACGTTCTCCGCGGTGTACTGGCTCTTCATCCCGCGCCGGTACAGGCGGTTGTAGAGCGAGGCCACCGCCTCGCGGAGCTCCGGCAGGCCGGCCACCGGGGCGTACTCCTGGTCGTCCAGCGCAATGGAGACCTGGCCGATGCGCGGCGGGGCGCCCGGCAGGTCCCCGGTCTCCGGCTGCCCCTGGCCCAGGTTGCACCAGTCCGGGTCCCCGGTGCGGAAGCCGCGCTTGCCGGCCTCGGTGGTGACGTAGATGACGCCCGTGCGGGGGACGGCGCGGAAGGCGGAGACGGAGGATTCGTCGCTCATGGAGTGGAGCGTCATAGCAGGGCTTGTGCTAGAGGCGGCGCCCATCCATGTCCTCGGAAGCCGCTGACGCCCGCACCGCCGCCGCCGTTCCCCCCAGCCAGTCCCCTGGCCGGAAGGCCTGGATGGCCATTGGCGCGTTCCTGGTCCTCATCAACATGCCGGTCATCCACCGGTTCCTCATCCGCGGCCGGCAGCCCGCGCCCGTGGCCATCCCGTACTCGGACGACTTCTCCAACGAGAAGACGATTGGCCAGAACTACTGGACCACGGGCGGACTGTGGAGGACGCGCAACGGGGAGCTGTACAGCCCCGGGGTGAAGAACAACCCGCTGTGGCTGCAGGCGAAGCTGCCGCGGGACGTGGCGGTGGAGTTCGACGTGCGCAGCGAGTCCCCCGAGGGGGACATCAAGGTGGAGATTTTCGGAGACGGCCTGGACCACGCCTCCGGGTACGTGCTCATCCACGGCGGCTGGAACAACTCCATCTCCATCATTGCCCGCATGGACGAGCACGGCGCCTCACTGGACTCGCTGCAGGCGCGCGCGCAGAAGGTGGCCAAGGAGCGCGGGCTGCAGCAGGCGGACGTGGTCTCCACGGGCGTCTTCACCGAGAAGACCCGGATGCGGAAGGAGGCCCGCCCGTTCCCAGTGCAGGTTGGGAAGACGTACCACTGGCGTCTCGAGCGCAAGGGCAAGACGCTGTCCTGGTCCATTGACGGGCAGCCGTTCATGGACTTCGAAGATCCGTTCCCGCTGGAAGGGCCGGACCACGACCGGTTCGGCTTCTCCTCCTGGGAGGCGAACCTGTTCTTCGACAACCTCGTCATCACGCCGCTGTAGCCCCAAGGCCATGGCGGACAAGCGCCGGTTCGACCTGTTCGCGGACCTGCTGGTGGCGCGCTACCCGGGCGCGCTGCGCGTGTTCGACGTGGCGGGCGGCATGGGCAAGCTGAACGAGGCGCTCACGCTGCGCGGCCGGACGTGCACGACGTATGACGTGCGCCACAAGCGGCTGCCGGGGCTCAAGTTCGAAGAGCGGCTGTTCACCCTGGACGAGCCGTGCGAGGCGGACCTCGTGGTGGGGATGCACGCGGACGGGGCCACGCGGCTCATCGTGGAGTACGCGGGCAAGCACCGCGTCCCCTTCGCCGTGGTGCCCTGCTGCTCGGACAACTCCATGCCGTACAGGCCGTGGATGCGGCACCTGCGGGAGCTGGGCGAGTCGCTCGGGATGCAGGTGGACGAGGTGGAGCTCCCCATGGAAGGGCGCGCGCGGGTGCTGCTCGGCCACGTCCCGGGGTGAGGCAGGTGGCCGCCGGCTGTTTGCCATCACCGGGCATCCGGACGCACACTGACGCGCGCCATGGGCTTCATCCTCGTCAAGCTGGAGGAACCCTCCGCGGGGGAACAGTTCGCGTTTGACCAGCTCAACGTGACGGTGGGGCGCGCTGAGGACTGCGACCTGTCCATGCTGGACGGGAGCCTGAGCCGCCGGCACGCCACGTTGTCCCGGGGCAAGGACGGGCGCTACGCGCTGAAGGACCTGGGCAGCTCCAACGGAACGTTCGTCAACGAGAAGCGGGTGGCGGGCTCCGTCACGCTCGGCGGCGGGGAGACGCTCCGCTTCGGCGCGGTGAAGTTCAAGTTCCAGCGGGTGGAGGAGGAGCCCGCGCGCTCCCTGGAGGAGCAGGCAACGCGGCTCAACGCCCCGCCCCTGGACATCGAGGACCTCGCGACGCGGCTGGACCTCTCCGCCCCGGTGCCGCCCACGGTGGCCTCCGCGGCCCCTCCCGCGCGGCAGGTCCGTGTGGCCGTCCCGGCCTCCCCGCGCGCCCTGACCCGGACCATCCCCCCCGCGGACGTGCCCCGCGCGCTCGGCGCTCCTGCCGGGGCTGTGCCGGACAGCGGCGTGGCGCCCATTCCCGCGGCCGTGGCGCCCGCCCCAGAGGCCCGGGGCAAGCTCCGCCAGGTGCTGGGCAACGTGGCGGCGCATGGGCTCGCCGCCGCGCTGCTCCTGCTGATCGTGGTCCCGCTCGTCCGGGCCGCGGCAAGCGGCTCGCTCGACGTGAAGCGTTGGTTCTCGTCCGAGAACATCCCGGTGCTCCCCGAGCGGGCCCCCACGGAGACCGGCGCCGTCTACTGCGCGCGCGCGTACCAGCCCATGCTGCAGATCTGCTGCGCCAAGCTCGGGGGCACCTTCCGCGGCAGCGTGTGTGACTTCGGGACGGCCGAGAAGGAGCTGCTCGCGTGCGTGGCGGAGGAGCAGGCCCACGCGGGCTGCACGGGCTTCGCCCCGGCCCACGGCGGAGGCGAGTGCGGGCGCTGCGTGGCGGAGTGCGAGGACCAGGGGGCCCCGGAGGGTGCCACCCCCTGCCGCAAGCTCTGCCAGTCCGAGGGGTACTGCAGCTGACGGGGGCTCAGTCCCCGGGCGCCGCCACCAGGTCGAAGTCGGGGATGCGCTCGCGCATGAACTCCCGCATGCGGGAAATCAGCGCAGCCTCGATTTGGCGGGCTCGCTCGCGGCTGACGCCGTAGTGGGCGCCAATCTCCTGCAGCGTCAGGGGCTCGTCGGACATGAGCCGCCGCTCGAAGATGTAGAGCTCCTTGTCCTTCAGCCCCTTGGCGAACTCGCCGATGTGGCGGCGGAAGATGTCCTTCAGCTGGTCGGACGCCATGGCCTCGTCCGCGGGCACCAGGTGCTGGGCGGCAATGCGCTCGCCGCGCGTCCCCTTCCCCTCGTCCCCCACCGGCAGGTCCAGCGACAGCTCGTCGTTGGACAGCCGCTGGTCCATCTCCACCACGTCCTGCTCGGTGACGTTGAGCCTCTCGGCGAGCAGCTTCGGCGTCACCTCGAAGCCCTGCTGGACGAGCCGCTCCTGCTCCTGCCGCAGCTTGAAGAAGAGCTTCCGCTGGGCCTCGGTGGTGCCCAGCTTCACCATCTTCCAGTTGTCCATGATGTAGCGAAGGATGTACGCGCGGATCCACCACGCGGCGTAGCTGGAGAGCTTCACGCCGCGGTCCGGGTCGTACTTCCGTACCGCCTGCATCAGGCCAATGTTCCCCTCCTGGATGAGGTCCAGGAGCGAGATGGGGTTGCGGTGGTACTCACCTGCGAGCTTCACCACCAGGCGGAGGTTGGAGGCGACCAGCCGGTACGCCGCCTTCACGTCCCCGGTGTCCCGGTAGCGCACCGCCAGCGCGTGCTCCTCCTCCCGGGTGAGCAGCGCGTGCTGCCCGATGTCGTTCAGGTAGCGCTGGAGGGGGTCCGTGGAGGCCACCGAGCGCTCCTGCACCCGTGCGAGCGCCACCGTTTCCGCCTCCGCCTCTGCGTCAAGGCCGGTCAGCTCGGCAACCGAGGGCTCTTCCGGCTCCGCGGCCTCGTCCGCAGCGCCCTCCTCCAGCACCTCGGCGTCCACCACCTCCACCTTCGGGGCGGACTTCGCGGGGGCCTTCGTGTTCCGTGCCTTGCTCGCCATGGTTGACGCCCACCTTCCTACCGCCCGCGGCCAGTTGTTGCCACGGGATCTCCCGGGGGATAGACCCCCCGACCACACATGACCGAAAGCCAGACTGAGACCCCCGCCGCGTTCGCGGCCACCACCCGCCCCGACGAGTACGTCGCGGACGTGAGCTTCGAGGCCCTCGGCCTCCACCCTGACATCCTCCGCGCGCTGGCGGAGCGGAACTACACCCACCCCACCCCCGTGCAGGCGCGCGCCTTCGGGCCGGCCACGGCGGGGCGGGATCTCATCGTCCGCAGCAAGACCGGCACCGGGAAGACGGCCGCGTTCGGCCTGCCGCTGCTGCACAAGCTGGACCCCGCGGGCAAGGACGTGAAGGCCCTCATCCTCTGCCCCACGCGCGAGCTGGCGCTGCAGGTGACCGCGGAGCTGTCGGACCTCGGCAAGCACCGCGGCACCAAGGTGGCCACCATCTACGGCGGTGCCTCCATGAAGCAGCAGGAGGACGCGCTCGAGGCGGGCGTCCACATCGTGGTCGGCACGCCCGGCCGGGTGATGGACTTCATCCGGCGCGGGGTGTTGAAGCTGGGCGCCTGCTCGCACGCCGTGCTGGACGAGGCGGACGAGATGCTCAACCAGGGCTTCTACGAGGACGTCACCCGCATCCTCGACTGCCTCCCCGGGGACCGGCAGGTGCTGCTGTTCAGCGCCACCGTCCCCACGGACATCCAGCGGCTCATCCAGCGGTACACGACGGACGCGGAGACGCTGCTGCTGTCCGGTGACGTTTTCACGGTGGAGCACATCCACCACATCGTCTACCCGGTGAGCGAGGAGTTCCCCAAGCCGCGGCAGCTGGTCTACGCGCTGGAGATGCACGAGCCGCGCAACGCCATCGTCTTCTGCAACACGCGGGACGACACCACGCTCGTGTGCGCGGTGCTCAACCGCAACGGCTTCGACGCCGAGGTGCTCAACGGGGACCTGCCGCAGAAGGAGCGCGAGCGCGTCATGGCGCGCGTGAAGGCGGGCGAGCTGGCGTTCATGGTGGCCACGGACATCGCGGCACGCGGCATCGACATCTCGGGGCTCGAGTACGTGGTGAACTACTCGCTGCCTGAGGACCCGGCCGTCTACCTGCACCGGGTGGGGCGCACGGGCCGCATCGGCAACAAGGGCACCGCCATCAACCTGCTGTCCGGCCGCGAGGCCATGACCTTCTCCACCCTGGAGAAGAAGTTCGGCATCAAGTTCGACAAGCGCCCGCTGCCCACCGCGGAGGAGGCGCTGAAGCGCTGGACCGAGCGGCACGTCTCGGAGATCAAGGAGGGCGCCGCCTCCGTGGTCTACGAGGGCTTCCTGCCGCTCGCCGAGCAGCTGCGCGCGCGCGGGGATGTGGGGGACCTGACCGCCTTCCTGCTCAAGTACTTCTTCACCCACCACCGGATGGAGAAGGCGCGCGCCGCCGGCCAGCCGGAGGCGCCGCACACGCCGTACCCGGAGGAGCCCGCCGAGCGGCCGCGCCGCGAGCGCAGCCGGGGGGGCGAGGGAGACCGCCGGCGCGGGCGGGAGGGGCGCGAGGGCGGGCGCGAGGGCCGTGAGCGCCGCCCCCGCGTGGAGCGCGAGCGCGCGCCTGCCGCAGCGGCTGAGACCCCTGCCGCACAGCCTGCCGCAGAGGGCGCTGCCGCCGCCCCGGCCGAGGACTCCGGCGAGCGCCGTCCCCGCCGCGAGCGCAGCCCGCGCTCCGAGCCGAAGCCCGTCCCCGAGGGGAGCGCCCGCCTCTGGGTGGGCGTGGGGCGCGCAGAGAAGATGACCGCCGAGGGCATGGGCGCCGCGCTGGAGGCGCTCGGCGCGCCGGCCGGCCGCGTCACGCAGGTGGAGGTGCGCGGCAACTACTCCTACGTGGACGTGGTGGAGGCAGACGTCCCCGCGTTCGAGGCGCTCAAGGGCAAGGAGCTCGGCGGACGCTCGCTGAAGATTGAGCGGGCCAAGAAGCCGTCCTGAGATCCGCCTCAGCCGCCGCGCTCGCGCCGGGCCTTGTGGTAGTGCGACGAGCACAGCCCGCGCGCGAGCACCGGCCGGTCACATCCCGCCGCTGAGCAGCCCAGTCCCGCGCGGGACTTCTGGCTCCCGCCGGTGCCGGGGAGCGGCGCGTACAGCGCCCGGGCCACCGCCACCAACCGGTCCACCTGGGCGTGGCCCAGCTTCAGCTTCTGGGCCGCCTCCACGAGCCGCCCGTGGTAGGGGTCCTCCGGCGAGGACTCGCCCGTCACGCGGAACAACTCAGGCAGCGGCACCTCCAGCGCGTCCGCCACCTGGAGGAGCGTCTCGAAGGATGGCGAGCGCTCGCCGCGCTCGAGCAGCGACGCAAAGCTGACGGAGATGTGGCACCGCTCGGCAAGTGCGTCCTGCGTCAGCCCGCGCATCTCCCGCAGCGCCCGGATGCGCGCGGCCAGCCGGGCCAGCTCCGCCCGGGCCCGGCCGGCGCGCTCGCCTGCAGACGTGCTCTCCCCCGCGTCCTCCGGCTCGTCCTCCTCGTCGTCGTCCTCGTCCCCGTGGGCCTCGAGGTACGCGTCCAGGTCGAGCGGCTCGTCCTCGTCCGGGGTGTAGCGCTTGCGGGGCATGGGCTACGGGCAGTACCCGTTGGACTTGCACGCCGCGCCGCTCAGGCAGCTGGGGGTGGCCGCGTACCCCTGGCCGATGCAGCGGTAAGCCGCCCCGCCCGCGCAGTAGCCAGCCGCGGAACCGGAGTCACAGATGCTGCCGCCGCCGCAGTCGGAGTTGGTGATGCACTTCCACACGCAGGTCTTCGCCGTGGTGCGGGCGGACTTGATCCACCCGATGTCGCACACGTAGCCGCTGCGGCAGTTGGACTGGCCCGTGGTGGCCGCGCACGCCTTGAGGCAGGCGCCAGAGGCGTTGCAGTAGCCGAGCAGGTTGCCCTGCGCGTCCTTGCCGCAATCCGCGTCCGCGGTGCAGGCCCGAGAGCAGTAGCCCCCCGGCCAGGTGGTGGCGGTGACGGCGGTGCCCTGCTTGAGGCAAAGGCCGCCGGAACAGTCGGCGTTGGCGGTGCAGGGATCGCCGAGCGCGCCCGCACCCGCGCCGCTGCCGGTGGCGCAGACGCCGGCGCTGCACACCTGTCCGGACGCGCAAGCGGTGCAGGCCGCGCCGGCCTTCCCGCACTTCGAGGCGGTCTGCGCCGTGGTGGCCACGCAGGTGCTGCCGCTGCAGCAGCCGTTGGGGCAGGTGGTGGCGTTGCACGGCGTGGTGCACGCCCCGGCGCTGCAGGACTGGCCCGACGTGCAGGCCTTGCACGCGGCCCCGCCCTTCCCGCACTGGGCCACCGTCTGGGAGGACTGCGCGACGCAGGTGTTCCCGTTGCAGCAGCCGTTGGGACAGCTGGTCCCGTTACACGGCACGGTGCAGACGCCGGCCGAGCAGACCTTCCCCGCGGCGCAGGCCGAGCAGGTGTTGCCCGCCTTGCCGCACTGGGTGGCACTCTGCGCGGACTGCGCCACGCAGGTGCTGCCGTTGCAGCAGCCCGAGGGACAGGTGGTGGTGTTGCAAATCGCCGTGCAGGACCCGGCAGCGCAGGCCTGGCCCGCGGCGCACGCCGCACACGCCGCTCCCCCCTTCCCACAGAGGGACGTGGACTGCGCGGACGTGGCCACGCAGGTGTTGCCGTTGCAGCAACCCGACGGGCAGGTGGTGGCGTTGCAGAGGGTGCCACCGCCGCCGCCGGTTCCCCCGCCGGTCCCGCCGCCGGTCCCGGAGGGGGTGCACGCACCGGAGGTGCACACCTGGCCCGTTGCGCACCCGTTGCAAGCCGCGCCGCCCTTGCCGCACTGCGCGTTGCCCTGGGCGGTGTAGACGATGCAGGTGTTGCCGAAGCAGCAGCCGCCGGCGCAGTTGGCGGCCGAGCAGGTGGTGCCTCCTCCCCCTCCGCCTCCACCGCTGCCACCACCGCCTCCCGTGCCGGACACGGTGCACTGGCCCGCCGCGCAGGTGCGCCCCGCCGAGCAGGCCATGCAGGCATCCCCGGAGCGGCCGCACAGCGCGGCAGTCTGCGAGGCAGGGGCGATGCAGGTGTTCCCGTCACAGCACCCGTTGCAGTTGGCCGGGCCGCAGGACGGGGCCGGCGCAACGCAGGCGCCGGACTCGCACGCCTGCCCGGTGGCGCACGCGCGGCACGCGGAGCCGGCGCCGCCGCACGCGCCTGCGTTCTGCGCACCCGGCTGCACGCACGTCCCGCCCTGGCAGCAGCCGGTGGTGCAGGTGTCCGGGGTGCAGAGCCCCTCCCCCGTCTTCACGCAGGCGCTGTCGAGGCAGGCCTGCCCCGGGAGGCACGCGCGGCAGGCGTTGCCGGTGCCCCCGCACTGGCCATTGGTCATCTCGGCAGGCGGGACGCAGGTGTCTGCCTCGCAGCAGCCGGCGCAGTTGGAGGCGGAGCACCTCGGTCCCGAGGCGCCGCAGCCGGCGAGCGGGGCCATCACCGCCGTGGCGGTGACGAGGACGAGGGCACAGAGACGCAGGGCGGTGGGCGTGACCTTCACGGGGGCGGATGCTATCAGCGCCGCAGCGAGGCCGCCCGTGATCTCCCTTTCCGACATCGAAGCCGCCCAGAAGCGGATTGCCGGGTCCGTGGTCCGGACCCAGTTCAGCCGCACCGAGCAGTTCCCCGAGGCCGGCTGCGCGCAGCTCTACTTCAAGTTCGAGAACGAGCAGCGGACCGGCTCTTTCAAGGAGCGCGGGGCGCTCAACAAGCTCCTGCAGCTGACGGACGCGGAGAAGGCGGCGGGGGTGGTGTCCGCGAGCGCCGGCAACCACGCGCAGGGGGTGGCCTACCACGCGGGGCGGCTGGGCATCTCGACCACCATCGTGATGCCGGAGCGCACCCCGCTCATCAAGGCCTCCCGCACGCGCGGCTACGGCGCCCACGTCATCCTGAAGGGCAACGGCTTCGACGAGGCGTTCGACGAGGCGGTCCGCGTCCAGGCGGCGGAGAAGCGGACCTTCGTCCACCCCTTTGACGACGACCAGGTGATGGCGGGCCAGGGCACCGTGGGGCTGGAGCTGCTCGAGCAGTTCCCGCACCTGGAGGTGGTGGTGGTGCCCATTGGCGGCGGCGGGCTCATCAGCGGCATCGCCCTGGCGCTCAAGGAGACCAACCCGCGCATCCAGGTCATCGGCGTGCAGCCGGCGGTGATGGCGCCCATGAAGGCCTCCCTGCAGGCCGGCCACGTGGTTCACCTGCCACCCGCGCAGACCATTGCGGACGGGCTGGCGGTGAAGCGCCCCGGGAAGCTCACCTTCGAGGTCATCCGCAAGTACGTGGATGACATCGTCACCGTGGAGGAGGAGGAGCTGGCGGCGGCCATCCTGCTGCTGCTCGAGCGCGAGAAGTCCGTGGTGGAGGGGGCCGGGGCCGCGGGCGTGGCGGCGCTGCTGAGCGGCCGCATCCCCCAGGCGAGGGGCAAGAAGACCGGCGTCATCCTCTGCGGCGGCAACATTGACGTGAACCTGGTGAGCCGCATCATTGAGCGCGGACTCGTCAAGGACGGGCGGCTGGTGCGGCTGAAGGTCACCCTGCCGGACCGCCCGGGGATGCTGGCCCGGTTCGTGACCGCCATCGCCGAGCACGGGGCGAACGTGGTGGAGATTTACCACCACCGCGCCTTCTCCCCGGTGTCCCTGGGCGAGGTGCAGGTGGAGGCCATGCTGGAGACGCGCGGCGTGGACCACGTGGCGGAGCTCAAGGCGGCCCTGGCGCGGCAGGGCTGGCAGGTGACGCAGTAGCGGGGGGATACTCCCCGCACCGTGCACGCACTCCTCCTCGCCCTCACCCTCGCCGCCGCCCCGTCCCTCCAGCAGGCCCGCACCTGGGCCTCGGACAAGGCGTGGGAGGAGCTGTACCTGGGCTTCTCTGCGGCGAAGCCGGACGAGCTGCCGGCCGCGGACAGGCCGGCGCTGTCCGGGCTGCTGCTGGACGGCTCGCGGGCCCTCGCGGGGACGGACGCGGTGATGGCCTGGTCGCTGGCGGAGCTGGCGGAGAAGTTCCACGCCACCCCCGCCGCGCTGCTGCAGCTGGCGCGGACGGCGCGGGCCACGGACCAGGCCTCCGCGGCGGAGGCGGCGCTGCGGCGGGGGTTGAAGCAGTTCCCAGGAGACGCAGAGCTCGCGCTGGAGCTGGGGCGGCAGCTGCTGGAGGAGCAGGACCTCAAGGGGGCCGTGGCCGTGTTGGAGCAGGTCCCGGCGAAGTCCCCCCGCGCGGCCGAGGCGAAGGCGCTGCTCGGCAAGGCGCGCGCGGGGTTGAAGGAGGAGAAGGCGGCGCTGAAGGAGGCGGACGCCATCGAGCGGCGCATCCTCACGGGCGCCCCCGCAGAGGGAGCGGGCGAGGTGCGGCCGAGCAGCGGCGGCGCGTCCGAGGTGGGCTCGCTCACGTACGAGTCCTCGGAGGGGGCGGGCGGGATGCGCGTGCGGCAGAACAGCCGCTTCCGCTTCCGTTACTTCGGCCAGGGGCGGGACTTCGGCCAGCGCGCCGAGTACGAGGGGCGCATCCAGGCGGCCATGAACGAGGCGTGGGAGGCCAACCAGCGCATCCTCGGCGCGGTCCGCAGCTCGGCGCTGGAGGTGGTGCTGTACTCGCGCGAGGAGTTCGCGGTGCACCACGGGGCGGGGGCCGCCCGGGCCGTGGCCGGCTTCTACGGGGACGGCGCCATCCGGATGAACGACTCGGCGGACATCACCCCGGAGGTGAAGTCCACGCTCGTCCACGAGTACGTCCATGCGGTGACGGACGAGATTGCCGGCAACGCCCAGCTGCCGCGCTGGTTCGCGGAAGGCATCGCCGAGTACGTGCAGTGGCGGTACATGGGCGGGGACGGCCCGCCGGTGGCCCTCGGCTCCCGGATGAAGGCGGCGGCGGCGCGGGGTGCGCTCCCCACCCTCGCGTCCATGGCCAACAGCCCGCCCATTGGCACCGCGGACCCCGCGGCCGCGTACAGCTTCTGCGCCCTGTCCGTGCGGGAGCTCTCCCGCCAGGGAGGGTTCCCCGGGCTCCTGCAGCTGCTCGGGGACGTCCAGGGTGGGACGGCGTTCGACCAGGCGCTCGAGCGCCGCTACGGCAAGACGGCAGAGACGCTGGATGCCGCGGTCCGGAAGACGCTGGCGGGGCGGTAGGACCCGGGGCGGCGCGGAACTTCCTGCGCCGGTGGGTTGCGCGTAGACTCGGCGGCCTCAAATCGGCCGGGGGGACGCCACGACGTCCCGCCCCGGCCCCTGCCCCGGGTGGACGATGTCGGATCAACTGTCAGAGCTCGAAGAGTTCCGCGCGCTGGATGAGAAGCGGCAGTTCGAGATCCTCAGCGACGAGGACGAGGCACGCTGGGAAGAGCTGCGCGCCAAGCTGGGCGAGGAGCTCGCGGCGGCCACCCAGGTGAAAGCGGCGCCGGAGCCCATTGAGCTGGACATCGACATGTCGGCCTCCCCGGACGAGCCGGTGGCGCTCGCCTCCAACGCGGAGTTCGTCCACGCCGAGGGCAGCGCGGAGGACGACCGCGGCATGTCCGTGGACGAGGTCCCCTCGGTGGAGCTGGAAGTTGAGAGCGGAGACCTCAACCAGCTGACCGGCAGCTGGAGCCCGGACGGCAGCGAGGCCCCGGCCGAGGACGCCGGGCCCGCGCCGGCCCCCATCGAGCTGGAGGTGTCCGGGGACGCGGACGAGCCGGTGCAGCTGGCCACGGGCTCCGAGTTCCTGGACAACCCGGAGCTCGTGAACTCCGGCGAGCAGGGCTGGCGCCAGGAGGAGAAGGGCGAGGCGGCGGCGGAGGGCGCAGACGACAACAAGACGATGTTCTCGCTCGGCCCCTCGGACCAGGAGGAGAGCGATGAGATCGAGCTCGACTCGGGCCACGGCTCCGCCTCGGACGACAACAAGACGATGTTCTCGCTCGGCCCCTCGGACGAGGAGCAGGGCGAGGAGATCGAGCTCGACGCCGGCGAGGCCCCCGCGGACGCGTCCGACGACAACAAGACCATGTTCTCGCTCGGCCCCTCGGACGAGCAGGAGAGCGAGGAGATCGAGCTCGACGCCGGCGAGGCCCCCGCGGACGCGTCCGACGACAACAAGACCATGTTCTCGCTCGGCCCCTCGGACGAGGAGTCCGTGGAGGTGGATGTCTCCGAGCCTGCCGTGGACGCCACCCGCGTCACGGACGTGCCGGCGGCCGAGGAGTCGGTGGAGGTGGACGTCTCCGAGCCCGCGCCCCACGCAGCAGCGGACGACGAGAACAAGACGATGTTCTCGCTCGGCCCCGTGGACGAGGAGCCGGTGGAGGTGGACCTCTCCGAGCCCTCCGTGGACGCCACCCGCGTCACGGACGCCCCGGCCGACGACGACAACAAGACCATGTTCTCGCTGGGCCCCGCGGACGAGGCCGAGATCGAGGCAGAGGTCGAGGTTGAAGCCGAGGTCGAGGCAGAGGTGGAGGCCGAGCCGGTCGCCGCTGCGGACATGGAGGCACTGCCCGAGCTGGCCGCGGAGGCCCCCGCGCTGGAGGCGCTGCCCGAGCCGGAACCTGCCGGCACCGCCGTCACGCCCATGCCCGCGGACCTCTCCGCCGGCGAGGCGCTCCCGGCGCTGGACGGCATGGGCACGGACCTGCCGCCGCTGGACGCGCCGTTCGAGGCCTCGGCGGACCCGCTCGCTTTGCCGCTGGACGCCTCGCTGCCGGACTCGGTCCCGCTGGAGACGCTCGCCGAGTCCCTCCCGCCCATGGCGCCGGTGCCAGAGGCCCCGGTGGAGACCGGCGCGCTCTCCCCGGGCATGCTCCCCGGAGACCACCCGGTGGTGCTCCAGATGCTGGATGGCTCGGTCAAGCGCGGCGCCCTGCGGGATGCCAACCTCACCGCCGAGTCCGTCTCCGTGGTGGACGCCAATGGCGCTGAGGAGTCCCTCTACACCGCGGACCTCAAGCTCATCGTCTTCCTGGTGCGCCCGGGCGAGCCACGGCCGGAGCTCCGCGGCGAGTACTGCACGGTGACGTTCATGGACGGCCGGCAGCTCGGCGGCTTCACGGACGAGGACATCGAGAACGCGGAGCCGGGCTTCTCCCTGCTGCCGCCCAGCCCGCAGACGGACGCGGCGCGGCTGTACGTGTTCCGCAACGGCCTGTCCGGCGTGGCGCGCGGCTGACCCGCGGCCTGCAAGGACGTTCCAATTGAAAAGGGCCGCGGGGCAACTTCGCCCGCGGCCCTCTTGATGTCCGGGTGTGCCGGCGGCTTGCTACTTCTTCCCCTCGGGGGCGGCGGCCTGCTCCGGGTTGAACTCCGCGTCGATGGTGACCTCCACCTCGTCACCCACGAGCGCGCCGCCGGTCACGAGCGCCTTGTTCCAGGTCAGGCCGAAGTCCTTGCGGCTGACCTTCGTCTTGGCCTCCACGCCG
>Ga0214921_10007943_pt1 | contig 13955 bp, 16 predicted proteins | sample LL1505_MetaG_FD_177992 | JGI IMG/M metagenome (GOLD analysis project Ga0214921, IMG submission 177992) | Freshwater microbial communities from Lake Lanier, Atlanta, Georgia, United States - LL-1505 | ecosystem: Environmental > Aquatic > Freshwater > Lake | place: USA: Georgia | collected... | reverse complement strand
GTGACTCGGACCAACAACACACCCTTACGCTTGTACTGTAAAGCAGCACTGATGGCTGCTTGTTCACTGCTATAGGTTCCTATAACAATCCAGCTTTCGTAAGGAGAGTTGCGTTTGTACTGTGCTTTAAACATATATTATATAGCAGGCAATGCATCATAGTCAAGATTTTCGCTCATCACACCGATAACATAGTTGGTGCTTTCGCTTTCTTGCAGAGCTGTTTGCTTTTTGCTGGTATCAACGTGTTTGTTGAACCAAGGTATTGGAGTTGATCTCGGAGCAGCCTGCTGGTATTTTATTCCAATTTCTTTAAGTGCGCTGACTGCTGTGTAGTCTACAAAGTCTTTGAGAATGTTGGCATTTAATCCAATCACTGGCCCTTTGTTAAACAAATAGTCAGCCCACTCTTTTTCTTCGCGTATGACGTCAAGATATAATGAGTATACTTCCGCTTCACACTCTGCTTTGGCTTCGACAAAACGGCTGTCTTCTTTGACTACCTGATTGATCAAGTAGGCAGTCCAACCTTTGTGTAGCAGTTCATCTTGTAGGATCAATTGTATGATATTGCCATTGCCCATGAAGATCTTGTTCTCTACCATGGCTAGGCTTGTGGCAAACGACACCATGAAACGGAATGCTTCTAGCGCATATGAAGCATGCAGTGCCATCCAAATTGCTCGAATATATTCTTTTTCAGGAATAGTTTCCCCCATCTGTTTACGGCAGTTGATAATATGCAGTGCTTCGTAGTAGTTGCCTACTGAACTAGCCATGTCTACGATTTCTTTGGTGTCATGAATGGTGTTAAACACATCCTTGGGCACGTTGTAGATATTGCGAATGATGTGACTGTAGCTCTTTGAATGAATGTTGGTTTCGAAGAATGTCCAATTGTAGACCAGGGCTTCCAGTTCAGGCAAACTGATCACAGGCATAAAGATTTGACTTGGCCCACGACCTTGTAAACTGTCCAATGCTGTTTGACGTAACAAGTTGCTGGTAAAGATGTGTTTGACTGCATCGCTGGCTTCTTTGAAATCGTTTGAATCTTTGGTAAGACTGATCTCTTCTGGTTGCCAAAAGAAGCCACGTGCTGTTGCTTCAAAGTCCGCAATCTTTTTATACTTGACTTCTTCAAAGCGTTGAATAGTTACTGGGCCAGCTGGATCCAGAAACATCTTACGATTCAAGTAGTCTGTCTTTGTGTTTAAATTGTATTGCGCTTTACTCATTTTAATATTTTCCTGAAGCAAGTACTATCTTGCAAATGTGTTCTAATCTTTCTATGTGCTCGTAGGCACGCCATGGAGTATTACCAATGGCTACTACGCCATGCCCTTTGATTCCTACTATATCAAACTTGATATTACCTTCACGATCTAGTCCCAAGTTTCGATGACACGCTTCGCCTAATTCTTCGCTGATAGGAGCAACATCTCCCACATTGGGTGCTACCTTTGTGTAGCGATTGAGTTCTGGAAACGAATCACTGATAGTTCCTAAATCAATACCAGCATGCATGGCCGCAATACAGTAAGTTGGATGAACGTGTACAACTACACGAACATCGTCCTTGTGTTGACCCATTTCTTTCTGTAAGCCAAAGTGCAAAGGCATTTCACCTGTGGGTTCTAAACTACATGACAAGTCTGTTTGTTCAATAACTGCCCATGTGTGATTGAAAACATTACTACCATTACCGCTGTTAATGCTTTTCCAAATTTTGATCTTCTTGAACATCTCTGGTTGCATGTTCTGTTTACGCACACCACTTGGTGTTACATAAAAATGATCACGATCATGATGACGGATAGAGATGTTACCATCTCTACTGGTAATCCAATTACGCTTGTAAGCGTCTACTAAAATATCGCAACAAGTTTCTAACATTATAGTTTACATGCCTCGCAGTCTTCGTCTTCTTCTATCACTTCGCGTTCGTTGTGGAATCCGTTGTAGTGTACTTCTGGTGTTCGTTGTTCTTGTCTACTGCCAGCCTTGTTGATCAAACTGTAGTAAAATGTTTTCAATCCCCATACATGTGCCTGCATCAAGTTCTTGGCAATCAGCGTGGTTGGCACTTTGCGATCTGGAAAGTGTGCTGGATTGTAAAAGGTATTGGTTGAAATACTCTGATCAACATAAGCTGCTAACACCGCGGCTGTTTTCAAGTAGCCGTCGCAGTCATGTTGGTCCCACATCATTTGATACTTGTGTTTCAATCTATTGTATTCTGGAACTACCTGTGTGAATGATCCTGCCTTAGATTCTTTGGTGGAGATCAAACTCATAGGCATTTCAATACCGTTGGTTGAGTTGATAACCACTGAACTAGACTCCACAGGTGCAATGGCCATTAATGTAGCATTTCGCACACCGTGTAATATCATTTCTTGTCGCAGTGGTTCCCAGTCAAGTTCTGGGGCAAAGTCGGTGAGCTCGTTGACTCCTCTAGCTCTTCTTTCCCAAGGGAATTGTCCTTGACCGTATCTTGTTCGATCACTGTCTTTGCACTTGCCTCTTTCTTTCGCCATTTCGACCGTGGCTTCTGTAAGGTAAAAGGCTTGATGCTCCATCCAAACTTTAACTTCTGCCAGTGCGTCTTTGTCGCCATATTTTATTCCCCTTCTTGCATGCCAATAAGCAAGGTTGGTCACTCCAATGCCTAAGGGTTGTATTTCGTCGTTGGACAACTTGCTTTGGATACTCAGAAAATCTTGATAGTCCAAGATGTTGCACAAACTACGCTGTAGTATGCGACATGCACGGCGCATGTCTTCTGGGTTACGGAACGCACCCCAGTTGATGGATCCCAGTGTACATAACGCTATGCGCCCTGTCTCGTCGTCAAGTCTTTTAAATGGACGAGTTGGTAGTAAGATCTCACAGCACAGGTTACTTTGATATATGGTATGGTACTCTGGATCGAACGGACCCTGCTCCATAACATTATCAATAAACACCAAATAGATGCGACCTGTATCTGTACGCTCCTTGAGAATGCCTGACCGAAATACTTCTTCGGCACTCATTGTTTTCTTACGCAAGTCTTTGCGTTTTTCGTATTTTACATATAGCTCTTCAAATCTCTGTGTGTTTTTATAAAATGCTTCATACAAGTCTGGTACTTCGTTGGGATCAAAGAATGTTATGTCTTCTTTGTTTTTAAATCGTCTCCAGAAGAAAGCACTAAGCACAACCCCATAATCCATATGACGGACTCGGGTTTCTTCTGTTCCTTGATTGTTCTTGAGAACAATAAGATCGTCGAACTGATGATGCCAAATAGGATAGAATACAGTAGCACTTGCATTTCGAATGCCTCCTTGTGAACACGAACGCAGATCACCAAACCACTTTTTCAGGAATGGGATCATACCGGTATGCTGAATCTCACCACCTCTGATGGGACTACCTAATGAACGTAAGCGACCAATCTCCAAGCCGATACCGGCTCGCTTGGCCGCATACTTGGCCATCATCTCTCCAGAAGCAAATATGCTATCCAGATCGTCGTCACTGCGGATAAGCACACAACTAGAAAACTGTTTAGTAGGAGTGCCAAGCCCAGCCAACACAGGTGTAGCAAGAGTAAACAAACCATCGGATGCCGCATTATAGTATTCTTTAATGAGACGCATTCTTGCACTATTCGGTTCTTCTTTATGGAACACAGTTGCTGCCGCAACCATGTATCTAATCTGTGGAGTTTCATAAATTTCTTTTGTAGCCCTATTCTTAACAAGGTACTTCTCTATCAACTGCTCGATGGCTGCATAACTATACTGCTCGTCTTTTTCATGATCCAACATGTCATGCATGCGGTTCCAGTCATCTTCTGTGTACCATTCTAATAATTCGCTGGTGTAGAGTCCAACCGACACATTCTTCTTCACAATGTCATAAAGGTGGGGAGGAGTGTAACTGCCGTACACATCCTTTCTCAACATGCTGAGTCGTTGTTTGCCTGCTACGAATTGATAATTGGTATTGCCTACATCTGGATTCGACTCAACATCAATTAGATCAACTATGGCTCGTAAAGTTAATCCATCTATGGCTTCTGTGGTGATGCCATCATAAAAATGCGGCTGTGCTTTGATTTCTATCATCGACTGGCTAACATCTGCTATGCCTTGACAAACTTTCGCTACCTGCGCCTGCCATTTTTCTACTGCTAGTGGTTCTTTGTTACCGTTTCTTTTAATAACTGTGATGCTCATTTATCGTTCTCTGTTTATTGTTGTGTGGTATTTATTGCAACTTACTAACTGCATATATTGTCTTGGTATCAAGGTCTTTGAGTTGTTCTGCGCTTACTACTGTGCCATATTCAAGATTAAGAACCCAGTCATTGCCGACTAATAACATGTATTGGTGTTGTTTCTGTTGTGGACACATAGACATATGTATCTCGCATTTGGTGTCAATAAACCGCTGTGTTAATTTAATAGTATACAGCATTCCTAGCACCAATGCAAGATCGTCTAGCCTAAGATCTAGCATGAGATGCCAGGGATCGGGCCATTCTGTAGGGAGTTGTGGATCTAAGTATGGACTAACAAAAGGTGCATGCTGCCAAAGTTCAGCTACATCTTCCAATGGAGTTGGACTTGTTTCTAAACTTTCTCTAAACTGTCTCCAGGCTGCTAGTCTTTTGGTTCCATACTCATCAAACACCGTAGGCCACATCATATGATATGGACCCGGTTATACCGGTGGCAAGAGGATTTTTATAAGTCAACATCACAGTATCTATTACTGCTGCTGTTGAATCGTCTAAGACTGTGTTACTGTTCTTAGATACGCCAAATTCAAAATTAGTCATTGTGCTTCCTCCTGGTGATATAACTGTATTAGGTGAATATGCAAAACTATCTGTGATTGAAACATTGCTACCATGGCTCTCAGGACTGAGATCATCGCCAATGACTATGGTCACTGTGCCATATCTAGTATGTTCTCCTAGTTTAAGACAATAAGTTATCACAGTAAATTTGTTCTGTGCAGAAAATGCTGCCAACGGTGAAAAGCTGTCAGATAGATATATCGGAGCATAATTTTTATCAACAAAGGTTACACCAGCAGCGTTATAGACTTCCGAGAAAGCGGCTGTGCCAGCTACCACAGTAGCCGCTTGTTGACGATCGCTGATACAGTTGACTAACACATTACCTATCTTTTCACCGAAATATACCATGTAATCGTTGGGACTGGCGCTGGTACTAACACCATTACCTACAGATTTGAATTTTGATCTTTGTATCAGTGTGCCACGACCTGCAGTTGATCTAAATGCTTGATTGAAAACTTCTTCAAATTCACAGTCATTGATCTGCCAACGATTGCCTTGAGTAACAACACCATCAATGTAGATAGATGTGTCATTGACAAAAAATTTGCAGTCTTGAAATCTCACTGTGGTATCAAACACGCCGCTCTGTAAACACTTTGCTGACACAGCATTTTGTTCAAATACACAATTGTCAAACACAAGATTGTGTGCTCTAGTACCAATCACAGTGTTCTGCCAAAATACCGCAGCAGGCACAGTGGCCAATGTCACTGCATTGCCTAGATTATATTCGCCAAGGAATCGCACATCTTGAAATCTAGATTCTGCTAGTCCAGATAGTGTTAGTGTTCCTGTGGTGCGTTTGATAGTAAAATTGTTCCATCGTACGTTCTGAGGACGATTGGTACTGTTAAAGTCTCCTAGTTCAAGACCTTGACTTGTGATAAATCGTATATTATTATCGCCGATGTTTAACACAGCACCTAACTGCGTTTCGCCTTTGAGAATTACATTACTAGGCACCGCGAGATCACTAGTGAATAGATACTCACCGTTGGGTATCAATAATTCTTTTTTGTAATTTTCATTGGCGTTTCTAAATAATTCTGTGAAAGCAGTTTCAAATGCTGCCACACAGTCAGTGCTTCCATCTCCCACAGCGCCGAAGTCTGCCACACTGACAGTTTCATCTTCTTTGCTTTGGAGACTTCTCGACACGCTGAGAGTAATAGCTGTGTCATCGCTGGCGAACTGATAGCTAGATGCTAGTTCTAGTATGTTATCGTGCTCTGTGAGTACTTTGGTGTTGCCCACATACGGAGCACCTTCTAATACGCTGCCGTTACCTATGAACAGTTCTTGTGAATCTACTGCCCATGCAAATTCAGCAGAGCTTAGTTGCGGAATGCCACTGTTGGAGTTTTTTTGGCCTCTTCTGACCTGGATTTTCGAGATTTGGACAACTGCCACTTTGGTATCCTCTATGTTCTATAGAGTATTTATCTTCCTAGGGCGTAGTATTCCTCTACCTTTGTGAGCCAAGCATCTTGCCATTTGTTAAAGTCTTTGGGTTCTAGTGTAAACTGTTGATATTCAAAAGCACGACTGCACATAAAAATAACACCTTTACGAATATCTGTACCGTAGACTTCATTATGTGCTAATATATAGGCCATTAGTTGTAGATAGTAATCTTCCACCCATTCTGCTTTCTTGGGCTTGTTGGTCTGTTTGTAATCCATTACTGCTGGTTCGCTGTCATGCACACCTACAAGGTCAGTGGTGCCTGAAAATAATCCCGGAAAGTAAAGGCTCTGTTCCATGGCCCAAACTTCGCTGATTTTGCTGAGACCGTTTTCGATAATAACATCAGCCATCTTGTTGGCCTGAACATGCACAGGTGCATTACCGGGTTGACGCTGCTCCCCAACAACAAATCGTTCCAGGTTGGCATGCATAGCTGTACCTACTCCAGCAGCTTCTGTGGTAATCTGTTGTGCCTTGGCATGTCCAACCCTATCTCGCCATTCGTTCAAATGTGTCATGTCCTTGGTAGCTGACAGAATGGTTGTCACGCTGGGAAGGCTTTCACCGTCGGGTGTTAGATATACTCGTTTGCGTGTAACAGGATCGTTGATCTGTTTGCAGTTTTTGTATTGGATACGTTCAATAAACGGAGGGGGAGTGAAAGTAGTAGTCATCCTGTATATATTACAGGATTCAAATCAAGTTGTCAAGCCTGAGCAGCTAATTGTTGGGGAGCAGCCGATGCTGCCATTTTGTCCACTGCGTCCTGGCTGGTCTGACCCTGTTTAACAGGAGTTTGGGCATCCTTGTCAGTGCCTGGCACATTTAGTTCGATGCCATCAGCATTGAAGTTTTTTACTAGACTCTGAATGATTGGACTAGAATCATAGATGCTTTTGAAAGTTTCGTAGTCGGCACCCATTTCGAATCCGCTGCGATCTGCAATCTGCTGTAGACTCTTCCAATTTAATTTAGCCGCTTGTTTTTTAGAAGACGATCTACCTATAAAGTTTTTGAGTATGATCACAAACTTGTCAAGGTCAACGTCTGCATCTGCGAATTCAAAAAATCTCATTTTATTTGTGCCAATTGTTGTTGTAGCTGTTGCAGTTCTTGTTGCTTGGCTTTGATTTGATCCTGCACTTCTTTCTTGGCGGCCGCCACTTGCTGAGCCTGAGCTGCTGGATCTTCACCGCCTGCCATACCACCGGCTTGTGCTGCCTGCCCGATTGCTTTGGCTCCTTGTGATGCCACGTTGCCGGCTACCTTGGCTCCTTGTGACACCGCACTGCCAACTCCTTTCGCAAGAGCAGCGCCGCCCCTAAGAGCAGCACTACCTAACGCAGCAGCGCCTCTGGCTACACCGCCTGCCACTGCTCCCAACACTGGTAGAATTTCGTCCAACTGTTGTTGTTCTGCAGCAGAGGTAATCTCTTGGAGTCTCATTAGCCTGCTAATACTTTAAGTAAGCTGCTGCTGCGGTTGATGCTTTCACGTTGTTCACGTCCTGCATCACCTAATCCACCTGCTGCTGGCTCTGCTGCGGCAAATTCATCTTCGCCACCCATGTCGGCATCCATGTTCATTGCGTCTGGTTCCGCTGGGCCCATTTCATCTCCGCCCATTTCAGCCGAATCACCACCTAACATTTCTGCACCTTGTTCTTCGCCGGTTAATTGGCGAACACCAGTGGCCATTGTTTCTCTTGTGGATTTTAAATTTTCCAGTGCTTGTTGGATAGCAGGAGCCACAGCTGAAATAAATCCCTTGGCCTGGTCTTGTCCCATTTCGTCACGGATTGAATCACCCAACTGTAATAGTGTGTCATTTTCCATGCTTGACAATTCTTCAATCCAACGGCTGACTCTGTCAACCATGGTCTTTGCAGTTACGATAGCAGAAGCCTGTTGTACTTCGCCTTCTCTTAAATTACTCATACTTTCTCCTTGTGTTCTTTGTATGCTTTCTGTGGCAGGTGCGCCAGTTACATGTACTTCCCATTTCTTACCGGTGGACTCACTCTTCTTAGCTGCCCATGCTTTTAATTGTTGATAGTGATTTCTTTCAGCTGAGTCGTCAGCGTACTGGCCACGACCTTTGAATACCTTCCATTGCTTGCCGTTGATAGACACAGCGAAGTTGTTGGCAGGTTCTGTGTTGCCTTCATCATTTTCTCTTTCTCTTCGACCCATGCCACTCACACTGCTATCATAATCTCTTTGGTATGCATCGCGTCCTGTGGCTTCACCTACATCGTGTTCTTGTCTTTGTAACCACTTGTATGCTCCGATCATTTCGCCTGGAAAGTCTTCGTCGTAATTAAACAGGTAGTTCGCACGTTTCTTGTTACCTCCCATCATTTTAACAACATGAGGGAATGCTGCTTTTAAAATATCATCTTCTGAATCTAAATCTGGATTCTCAGCATAGATATCTTGTGCTATGCTCATATCGGTGTGTTGGCTTTCACCTTCATTATTAATGCTTTCGTAATCTTCATCTGAACCGAACCCTGCTGATGCTAGGGCATAGTTGTCATCAGTTTCGCCGCCTTCGTCGTCATAACCATTTGGATCTTCTCTATCACCATCGTACCCGGATCCGTCCCCAAACTCTTGTTGGATACGATCCATTAATCGTTGTTCGATTTCTTCAAAATCATCTTTAGGGTGAAGGCCAGTTTCAGCTGTGATATCTTCAATTTGACTTTGTAAATACTTGCCCATCGGACCGTCATCGCTTAATAAATCATATAGTTTATCGTAGTCTTCATCGTTAGCAATTTGACCTAATTCAGCTGCAAGTTCGTCCATACCGCCTTCTGTTTGAACGCTGGTATCTACTATATGTTCTTGACGATCCATTAGTTCTGCAACAATAGCATCATGCATGAACTGTGCTTGTGTTAGGGTTTCGTTTTCAATGGTTTCATTGAAACCGCTTGCTTGCCGGGCTGTGTGTATTTGGGTACGTAGTTTGTTACGTGCATCCTCTAGCTTAGGAGTATCAAAACTCTCTAGGTCTAATTTCGTTCCAAATGTCTTAGCCAAAGATTCATTGAGTCTTTTTGAAGATCTGTTGTTTTTAAAAAGGTCGGTTGTTCTCATTTTATGGGATCCAGATTGATGTAGTATTTATTCAATTCACAACAAACGTTCTGCTTGATTTTTAGCAGTAATAGTGCGATCTCGACTTTCGCAGTAGCGAGCCCACAACATATCTGCACGATCATATTCCTGTGTATGTATAGCTTTTTGATACTGAGACCTAAGCATCTGGCTATCAACAAACCATTTTCCGTATTCTTGATCAGCTCGATATAATAAATCCACTGATAAATGACTATGTCTTAGAGCCAGGATATTAGCCATTTTAATAGCCACAGAGTTCAAGTGTATTTCTGAGTAAATTACCTGTTGATTTCTGTGTAGGAATTTAAGATTATCTTGATTAGTTATTAATATATCGCCCACTAGAATACCATCCGGGGTTTTAACTGGGATAATATTTTTGGATAATTCTTTACGAACTATCTGTTCTAGTCTACGGCTGATTTGTGTCATGAAAAAAGGACCTATGGTCCTTATTTAACTGGATGTATTTTACAGTCCCAGGAACTTGAGTATGTGTGGTAAGTGTACCGAATTTAACCAACCAGTGCCTGCGGCAAATGCCAAGCCAACCATGGCATAGGTTGTCCACTTATTTTTAAGTTTTTCTAAATCACCAATTTTGGCAGCAAGTTCTGCATGTTGGTTGTTTGATGCGTCTGACATTTCACACAGTTTTTTATCTAGCAAATCGCGAGTGTTGTCTAGGCAGTCGTGCATTTCTTTGACGTCGACTTTGAGGTCGTCGATTTTTTCTTCAATGTTGATAACTTTGATTTCAACTACCGCTACCCGCTCAGGTAGTGCAGCTAATTGTGCTACAGCTTCTTTCGTGGCCATTCTAGGGCTCTCCAATGTGATAAGTCAAGTGCTCGCTCCGAGCCATGTGCCTAATGTATGATTGAATGCCTAATGGGTGCCTTTGAACTAGTATTTATGCTGACTGTGTAAAAACACACTTTGTCTAAATCATCGTTACCCAAGTATTTATCATGTCGCCTTGAGTTTGGAAGGCAGCTGGATCAATGTCTTCACTGTTTTCTAAATCAACTACCACAGGCACATGGTTGAGATCATGTGCTAGTAGATAAACTGGATCATTGTCTTGTAAAAACACCTCATCACGTTCACAGTCAAATTCCCAGGTCCAATGTGTGGCCTTACCCGATGCCGGTTCAGGTAGTCTTCCTGTGTGCTTTTTTGGATCACGCAGCCATTCCACGTTGGATCTCAAACCTATGGCCTGCAGCAGGCTGTTGAAGTTGGCCTGCTGTCCTAACAGAGTGCTGTCAGTTTCTTCCCTGCCAGGTTGGCTGCGGGTTATATCTACGAGAGTAACAATTCGGTATCGTGCCATAATGTATGTATTTAACTCACAGAAATTCAGCCAACAAAAAAGGACCTTACGGTCCTTTAGTGCTTCCCATCCCTGAGAATAAACTTAATTTAAAATTAAGCGAATGTTGTACCTGTTAGTACTAGTTCAGTTGCTGTGATATCGCTACCTGCAACACCTAGAGCGTCTGCAACTTGCTCTTCGATGTTTTCGTAGGTTGTTTCACCTGTGTCATCTGTACCACCGAATGCACTTGCGCCGCGACCGCCACGTGATAGTGTGTTGCTGGTTACAAGCATGATTACACCCTGTGAGCTTGCGTGTGGCTTGCCGATGTAAAAAATGTCAACGCCTGCTGCTTGAACGCCACGTACTACCTTGCTTAAAAGGCTGTTGGTAATAGTTGGAGTTGTTGTGAAGTCTAGAGTTGCGGAAACAACTTGTAGAGCTGCCAACTGTGGTGTACCAAAACGTGTGTATGGACCAATGCCTGAGGCGCCGTCGCCTAGTGTTTTGAATGCATTAGCTGAGACTCTTGCTGCTGTGATTTCTGCACCAGCGTTATCATACGTCTGGGCTACTGTTGTGATATCTGCCATGATAAATTCTCCTTGATCAATGACCTCGCTCAGAGGCCGGCAATATTAGGAACCACCTTGATCCCTATGCAAGTATTTATATTGGATTGGAAAAATCGGCTGGATTGGCCGTTATTCTGATCGGAATGGAGTCCAGCGATCGCGTGGTACTAACTTGCTTCCGCCTGCTACATAGCCTTCACCGCCGGGCTTGCCGCCTGTGTGTGCAGATATGTCGCCCTTGGCAGCATCTAGCTCTGCAATGACTTCGTTTTTAGCTGTCATGATTTCTCGCACCAACTCAAACAAGGTATCAATGACTCCTGGGTGGGCTTGAATGTGTGCTGCGATCTTCTGTGCTTTGGCCGGTGTTTTTTGTAGAAACTGCATGAAAGCTTCTGAGCTGAGATTGTCCAATTGCTTGGCCTTGCTCTGGGAGTTAACAAAGGTGTATAACTCACTCTGTAGATAGCCCATACCTGCCACAGGTGCTAGAAACTTATTAATAGCCTGTTGGTTTTTAGCCAGAGATTCTATGCGTCCTAGATTATCTGCATTGACTGCGGGCCGATGGCTGACATATGTAAGACCAAAAACCACTAGATTTGGGTTGGCATTTAATAGCTCTATGTTGTCTATGTCTTCGCCGGTCTTGTCGCCGAAGTAATCTAGATGTTTGTGGGCTGCTACAGCAATTTTACTCTTGCCTAAACGAATGCCTATGCCGCTGGTAGCTGTGACTTCATAGGTGGTTTGGTTAGGAGTGAATGTTATCTTGCCATTGCCACTTTCATAGGGTTTGCCAGGATGAAACAAGATATCACCGTAGACATAGCCTCGGAAGTCTTTGGGAGTGCCTGCTTCAAACACAGGCCATAGTGATGCCATATCACTAGCAAACTTTTCACGCCAGTCTTCGCCCTTGCCTCGACTCATAATAAATGATTTCAATTCTTCAGGACTAGAACTCTTGCCTTCTTCACGTCCCCAGTTGTTCTTGCCCACCATGCGGAATGTACCATCATCGTCACGTCCCCAATATATGGTAGGATTGCCATCCCATTTGATTGATATCTTGCTTTCCGGCTTGGCTAGATCTTTGAGTATCTGTATAGCATGTTGAGCACCATTGGTTTCTGTGAACACAAGATCTTCTAGGTGATTGAACTCTCTGCCAACTTTCTTAGCGGGAGCTGCATCTTCGTTGGTTTTCTTACGGCCGGCACAATGTGCCTTCTGACTGAACCCTTTGGGATTAGAGCAGTTGATACTGCTCTTGTATTTTTTACTCCACTTCTCAGTTAAAAATTCAAATGCTCTCATTTTACTATTTCTATGAGCTGGCGCATCCAACCTATGGTGCCGGGTTGATAACTTTCTATTTGATTGGCTTTAGGCAACTCTATGCCCTGCTTGCCCAAGGTTTCACGGGCACCAGCAACTAGTTCTTCATAGTTGGGCAGTTTCTTGATATAGGTTAGGATAGCATCCACTGATCGAATGTCTTTGACTGTGGCAGTTTGTCCCAGCAATTCTTTGGCTATTTGATTCCAATCATTGCCGTTGGGCAGTAGTTCGTCTGTTTGTGGATTTAATAGTCCGTGCTTGGGACTGTACTTCATGCCCTTGGCACGAGCAATTGAACTTAATACAATGTGTCTGTGTTCACCACGATACATGCCACTGCCGCCAATCATTGAGCCTTGTTGGAATGCAGGGTTTGCGCTGAACATAAAGTCTGCTTGTACAAATCCGTTGGCTGGATCACCTTTGATAGGTACCTTCCAATGTACATTGTCGCCGCTGAGTTTGATATTTTCTTTACCAAACTGCGATATGAGTTTTGCAGCAAATTCTTTTTTGTCTACTTCGTTGGCATCTACTGATAGGTCTAGATCACCCGAACTGTTCTTTTCAAATGTGCCATCTGGATCTTCTTTGCGCCCAGTGGTGCCTAACCATTTTACAGGTTTCTTGTCATCAAGATGCTTCTCTTTGGTAAAGTCCAGACCAGTGATCTTTTCGATGTAGTCCACTGTGCTTTCTACATCTGCGGTGGCAATGCGCTGTGTCAGGGGCTGCTTGTCTGCTCCCTTGAATACATTTCCACCTTCAAATAATTTACTCTGATTCATTTAACTGTCTCTTGGTTCTTTTAGATTCAGCAATCTTGCGTATGCCGCGGGTGAATTTGGCAGGATCCTGTCCACGTATGGCATTTAACAATCTACGTTCTAGTTCATCCGCCTGTTCCGCAGTGTAGTGTTTTTTCAACGTTTCCAGCAGATTGATAGCTGAATTGATGATGTTAGTGGCACGGCTTTCAAACAGTTCATCCTTGTTACGGATTTCTGCTAGTTCATTTAATTCCTGCAGGATTGATCTTGTTCTTAGTTTCATGTGCCTTTCCTAGTCAAGTATTTACCCTCTGTGTATCATTTGATATTATACATTGTTTTGTCTATTTAATCAAGTTGTAACACTACTCATGGTAAATACTGAGTAGAAACAATACTCTACACACACTTACAGGAAATAAAATGAAATACATATCAGAAAAAATGCTAGCCATTCTGGAACGTCTATCCGAAATGTTCCCAGGT
>Ga0214921_10007940_pt1 | contig 13958 bp, 18 predicted proteins | sample LL1505_MetaG_FD_177992 | JGI IMG/M metagenome (GOLD analysis project Ga0214921, IMG submission 177992) | Freshwater microbial communities from Lake Lanier, Atlanta, Georgia, United States - LL-1505 | ecosystem: Environmental > Aquatic > Freshwater > Lake | place: USA: Georgia | collected... | reverse complement strand
CAAATGTAACTAGCGGTAGTAAGGCAACCGGCGGAGTCGTTAGTTCTGATGGCACCTATTGGTATCATACGTTTCCATTCTCAGGCACATTTACTCCGACTACAAATCTAACTGCTGACTATCTAGTTATTGCAGGTGGAGGTGGTGGCGCTGGAAACCAAGGCGGAGGTGGAGGTGCTGGTGGACTTCGCTCAACTGTTGGAGTTACTGGCGGTGGTGGAAGTTTAGAATCTGCTTTATCACTTACTGCTAATACTGGTTATACAGTAACAATTGGTGCTGGCGGTGTTGGAACTTGGGGAAGCCAAACTAGTGGTTCTAACTCAGTATTTTCCACAATAACTTCAACTGGTGGTGGTAAAGGTGGTGCTGGCGGTGTAAACGGTTCTTCAGGTGGTTCAGGTGGCGGTGGTGGTTATGCAGGTTCAGCACCTGCTGGAAGTGGTGGTGCGGCTTCTCCTGCTGGTCAAGGTAATGCTGGTGGAGATGGTGTGGTTAATCAGTATGGCGGTTCTGGTGGTGGCGCAGGCGGCGCAGGAACTGCTGGAAATAATGCTTCAATAACTGGTGGTGCTGGCGTTCAGATAACAGCATTTGCTAACGCAACCCAAACTGGTGTGAATTCTGGCTATTACGCAATAGGTGGTAATAATAATGGTTCAGGAAATGGCACAGTAAATACTGGAAATGGCGCTCAAGCAAATCAAAATAATGGTGCAAACAATGGTGGTGCAGGCGGTAGCGGTTTAGTAATAATAAGATACGCAATATAAAGGATAAAAATGGCACACTTTGCAAAAATATTTAACCTTAAAAACGCAACTCTTAAACTATCAACGCAGGTAATCACCTGCTATAATACCTAGGTAACCAGGAGGAAAAAATGCCAGCAATAGATTTTCCAAACTCTCCATCTGTCAACGATACCCACACCGTTGGCAACCGTGTTTGGAAGTGGAACGGCACCGTTTGGGAGGTCGTTCGTTCGACTGTTCCTTACTCTACTGGTCCTACTGGTCCAACAGGACAGACTGGTGCTAACGGGCAGACTGGTGCTAATGGAAATACAGGAGCAACTGGTGTAACTGGTTCTAGTGTTACTGGACCAACAGGCCCTGCAGGTTCAGGCGACTTCGACGCATTCTTACTAATAGGAGCATAATAAATGGCAAGCACATATAAAGTATTAGGGCAATCAAACCCTTCAGCAGCAACAGCAACCGCATTGTATACAGTGCCTTCTTCAACATCAGCTGTTATATCAAGTATTTCTATTGCAAATTTAGCAGCATCATCTGCAACCTATCGTCTTCTTGTACAGAAGTCTGGAGAAACAAGCGCCATTACCGACAAGCAATATATTGGTTATGACATTACCGTTGGTGCTTCAGACACAACTATTATCACAGTAGGCTTAACACTTGCAACGGGAGATGTAGTCAAGGTCTATGCCTCAACCGCAACCGTAGCGTTTCAAGCGTTTGGCAGTGAGATAACAGCATAATGGCAATAAGCAGCGTCGCGTCTGGGTACGACGGCGTTAGTCTTCTTGTAGGTAATACTGCTTATCCTGGTGCTAGGGGTTTATTTGGTGGTGGTTACTCTAGTGACTTTGAAAATACTATTAACTACATTACAATAACAAGTACTGGTAACTCACAAGACTTTGGTAATTTAACAGTTGGTCGTGCTCAACCAGGTGCTTGCTCTTCAGCTACTCGTGGTATCTGGGGTGGAGGCTATCCAGGACTTGACGTATTAGATTATATAACAATAGCAACAATAGGTAATGCTACCGCTTTTGGTACCTTAATTACTTCAAGAGAAAGATTAACTGCTACCTCAAATAGTATTCGTGGAATATTTGCTGGCGGATTTAGTGGTAGTGAAAAAAATGAAATTGAATACATAACTATAGCAACTACAGGCGGTGCTTCTGATTTTGGAGATTTAATGGCTGGTTCACAAACTCCTGCCGCACTTGCATCTGCAAGCAGAGCGGTAATTGCTAGTGGTTCTGCTGATAACACTAGAATGGAATATGTAACTATTGCAACCACAGGTAATGCCTCTGACTTTGGAGATTTAACCGTGGGAAGAGTAAAAACAGCAGGCTGTTCATCTTCTACTAGAGGTTTATTTGGTGGTGGTGGTACTGGTGCTGGTGAAACACCAAGTAATGTTATAGACTACATAACAATAGCATCTACTGGAAACGCAATAGATTTTGGAGATCTAACAGTTGCTAGATACTATTTAGCAGGCGCTTCTTCTTCTATTCGCGCTGTATGGGGTGGAGGAAATACTGGTAGCTATTCTAATGTTATAGATTATGTAGAAATAGCAACAACAGGAAACGCAACAGATTTTGGTGATTTAAATACGGCTATTACTGGTCTTGCAGGATGTTCAAACACACACGGGGGGCTATAAATGAACGAACTAGAAAGAACGCTAGAAGCACTACCAGCACAATACTCACCTATGCTTTCAAAGATAGATGCAGTTTTGCCGTTGGCTAAGGTAGACACCGAGAACTTTAACAAGTCATCATCACAGTTTAAGGTGGCAACCTTGGATGTAGTTGACCTAACTCCTATTAACTCGGCAAAACATCTACTGGCGGTAATTCAACAGACACGTCAGGCACTAGAGGAGGCCTCTATTACCCTGCGCCGTAAACAGGTCGAGCTAAAGCGCAAGGAGCTAGACCTTATGGCGTCCGAGGGAACGGACACGGACGAGCTGGTGATCGACATTGACGAGCTTAAGATGCACATCACTAACATCGAGGCGTCAGGCCGTGGTGCGGTTAGACGACTTGCAAACGCTCTAGACCAATATCAGTCAATCCTAACCGCGCTGGGAAAGGATCACTTAACCGAGCTCGACTACGAGAATGACCAGGCAAGATATCACATCATGACCGCATTTAACCAGGCGCTTACCGCCGCGAGGGCGCGAGGTGGCATGATCGACGAGGGAAATCACATCTACCTATTTCAGCTTGGCATCAACGGAGCGGTCGCGCAGCGCGAGATCACCGCGCTTCTTGAGGCGGAGCAGGAGGCGCTAAACGAGGGAGTTGCTCCCAGCCACGAGGGAGTAGTTAAGTGGTTAAACCTCGTCGCGGATAAGTTTGAGAAGGCACCCGAGCAGTACGCCGCTCAAAGAAACATGCAAACACTAAACCCATCACTAACACTGGAGAACAAACAATGAAGATGATTAAATACACGCTAAACGCGGACGGAACAATTCCGGACTACGTACTTGACGGCGGATACCTTGCGGTAGCAAACGCAAATCCGTCACCGCAGGACCTAGACCTAGTCGGAGTTGCAACTAATGAGGCGCCACAGACTGGATACGCTAACGAGGCTGCACTTCTTGCATACGCCGAGGAGAAGAACCTTGAGTTTAAGAATCCAATCACCGAGGAGATCACTCCTTTGGAAACTGTTATCTCCTTAATATGGAGTAAGTTAAGCTAGACTTAATAAAAATAAGTTAGGGTATACACCATGGGAATTAGTAGCATGAAGACTGGCTCGATGAAGCGTAGCTTGTTGGTAGGCAATGTTGCTTATGTTCCTGCAGTAAGAGGATTATTTGGTGGTGGAAGCAGTTCATCTGATGTAATTCAATACATTAATATATCGTCTACTGGTAATGCTACAAGTTTTGGCACCTTGATTACTGCAGGATATGGAAGGGCAAGCTGTTCTTCATCCACTAGAGGTTTATGGGGTGGTGGTGGCACAAGTGGTGGTGGTGGCACTAAACTTGATAGTATAGAATATGTAACAATTGCATCTACTGGCAATGGGACAAATTTTGGGAGTTTAACTCAAGTAAGAAACGGTGTAACAGGTTTATCTAACTCTACTAGAGGTTTATTTGGCGGAGGATTAACTGGTGGTAGTGGTACTTATACCAACATAATAGATTATGTCACTATTGCTTCAACTGGTAACGCTACCGATTTCGGTGACTTGTATCGTTCTACCCAATGGGTTGGAGCCTGTGCTTCGCCAACTCGAGGAATATTTGCTGGCGGTCAAAGTGAAATTTACTCTAATGATATTGGCTATGTAACTATTTCATCTACAGGTAATACAACTGATTTTGGTGATTTAACCGTGGCTAGAGGATACTTAAGTGGATGCTCTAGTTCTACTAGAGGTTTAATTGCTGGAGGGCACAATACCGGTGGAAATGTTATTGATTATTTTACTATAGCAACTACTGGTAACGCCACAAGTTTTGGTAATTTAAGTGGTACTAAATATGGTATGGGTACTACCTCTTCTTCTACTCGTGGGGTATTTGGTGGTGGATACGACTATACTAGTGGAGAAGTAGAAATTAATGTTATAGACTATGTAACAATTGCTACTACAGGGAACGCAACTGACTTTGGAGATTTACTTGCTGCCAGAGGGTATGCAGCAGCCTGTTCAGAAGGACACGGAGGTCTATAATGCCAGTAGTTAGTTTAAAAAGCGGAGCTAAGAGTAGAAGTTTGTTGGTGGGTAATGAAGGTTACTATCCAGTTGGCGATAGAGGTATATTTGCTGGTGGAAGTACTGGTAGTCGTACTAATGTGATTGACTACATTACTATTACTACTACAGGCAACGCAACGGACTTTGGTGATTTAACTGCAGCAATGGCTGGTGGTGCTGCTTGTTCTTCTAATACTAGAGGTTTAATACAACTTGGTGATACTGGTGCATATTCAAATGTAATTGAATATGTAACTATAGACACTACAGGAAATGCTACCGATTTCGGTGATTTAACTTTTGCAAGAAGTGGTGGTACTAGTTGTTCATCCCGTACTCGTGGTTTGTTTGCTGGTGGCGATGCAGGTAGCGGTGGACTTAATGTTATAGATTATGTAACTATTGCTACTACAGGGAACGCAACTGACTTTGGTGATAGAACAATTAGTAAATCAGCCCCTGGCGCTTGCTCTTCGCAAACTAGAGGTTTATTTGCTGGTGGTTATACAAATAGCAATGTTATAGATTACGTAACTATAGCATCAATAGGTAATGCAACTGACTTTGGTGATTTAACATCAGCAAAATATGGAATAGAGGGTCTTTCATCTTCCACTAGAGGTGTATTTGCTGGTGGATATGCTGATGGCACTGGTTATATAAATGTTATTGAGTATGTAACTATTAGCACCCTTGGCAATGGTACTAACTTTGGTAACTTAGTTGTTAATAAATATGATTCAGGTCCTTCCTCAAATTCTACTAGAGGTGTATTTGGTGGTGGTGATAAAGGTCCTAGTGGTGGTACTGTTTCAAATGATATTGACTATATAACTATAGCAACTACTGGAAATGCAACAGACTTTGGTGATTTAAGTGTTTCTAGAATGTATTTATCAGGTTGTTCAAATGGACACGGCGGACTTGTATAAATAGGCAATAAATCAATATTTAAAGCAGTATCTAATCATGATATAATAACTACAAGGAATAAGGAGAAAAATATATGGCACATTTTGCCGAGATAGATGAGAGCAATACAGTAGTACGTGTACTTGTTGTTCCAGATGCTCAAGAAAATCGGGGTCAAGAGTATCTAGCCGATGACCTAGGTCTAGGTGGAACTTGGAAGAAGACTTCCTACAATACACAAGGTGGAGTTCACGCTAACGGCGGAACACCATATCGCAAGAATTATGCAGGAATTGGCTATACATTTGACGCTGCAAGAGATGCGTTCATTGCGCCAAAGCCTTACGCTTCATGGACATTAGATGAGGCAACATGTAATTGGCAAGCCCCAACACCAATGCCAACAGATGACAAGATGTATCGTTGGGATGAAGAAACAACTAGCTGGATAGAGGTAGCATAAACATGGCCGAGACACCTACAAAAATAGTAGTAGATTGCTCAACTGGAATAGCACAAACTATTCCGTTAACAGCAGCAGAGATCGCACAACGTGATCAAGATGCAGCAGCGTATGCAGTTGCACAGGCTGAGCGTGAAGAGGCTGCGGCTGCAACAGCAGCACTAAAAGCCTCTGCGAGAGCAAAGTTAATCGCTGGAACTCCCCTTACTGAAGAAGAAGCGGCTGTACTAGTAATTTAATTTTTGTCACCGCAAAGTAAGACAAGTATTAAAGACTGGAGGCTACTATGCCAATATTAGGAACGGTAGCCTCACAGTTCGCAGGGAAGCCTTTTAATTCGTTTGAGTCTATTGCAACGTTTACTTTAGGTAGTGCGCAAAGTTCAGTAACTTTTAGTTCAATACCATCAACTTATACTCACCTGCAATTAAGAATTTTAAGCCAAAGAACAAACGCTAATGGTGATGGATTATTATTACAATTTAATACTGATACAGGAAACAACTATAACAATCATTATTTTAATGGTAATGGTTCAGCCGTAGGCACAGGATTTTTGAATACTGGTGTTTGGGCTACTGGTTGCTATGCAGGTTTTTCATCAGGCACTAGCGCAAGTGCTTTTGCTGGAACTGTTTGTGATATTTTAGATTATACAAATACCTCAAAATACACAACTACTAGAGCGTTAAGCGGTTGGAGTAATAATTCAGATAGTGAAGGCGTAGGTATGTCTAGCGGTTTATGGCGTAATACAAATGCTATTACAAGCATTAAAATAATAGACCCAGCCACAAATCTAAACACTTATAGTTCATATGCCCTATATGGAATTAAGGGAGTGTAGTAATGGCCGCAGGTAAAACATATGAACCGATAGCAACAACCACCTTAAGTAGTGGCCAAACATCAGTTACCTTCTCCAGTATCCCTAGCACCTATACGGATTTAGTTTTGTCTGTGGCTGGCACAGCAGATGGAAGTGGTGCTTATCTAAGATTTAACGGCGATACAGGTACAAATTTTTCATTTACGCGATTTAATTCAAATAATGCAAATGTCGTTGGAAGTTATAGAGCAAATAATCAGAACCGGATAGAAGTTGGTGGCATATTTATTAATCAAAGCAACGCTATATTGTCTATTATGAATTATGCAAATAGTACAACTTACAAAACAGTTATAGGCCGCTCTAACGCTACGCAAAGTGGCGCAGCCAACTATGGCGTAAGTGCTGGTTTATGGCGTAGTACTAGTGTAATAACCAGCGTAACTTATATGGCCGATGTGAATATGAATACAGGCTCAACCTTCACACTCTACGGAATCGCGGCAGCATAATGGCAAATACATATACTATAGTAGAAGCTAAGACCTTGGGTAGTTCAACCGCTAGTGTTACCTTTACCTCAATACCTGCAACCTATACTGATCTATGTATTTTGATGTCTGCCCGTAGCACTACTGGATCCCCTGATTCAGAAATTTCAGAAATAAATGGAAGCAGCGCTAATTTAGAAGGCAAATGGTTTTTTGGAGAAAATGGTTCAGTGACTAGTGGATCTTATAGTGGCAACGTAGTTTTAGTAGGTTTGCCAAAATCAACTAATACTGCAAGCACATTTGGAAATGTTCAAATTTATATTTCAAACTATACTGGTTCACAGCATAAATCAATTTCAATTGATTCTGTTTCAGAAAATAACGCAGCAAATGAAGCGTTTACTACGTTTGCTACTGGGTTATGGTCTAATACTTCAGCAATAACTTCTATAAAGCTTAGTGGAAATTTTGCAACTAACTCAACCTTTCACCTATATGGAATTAAGAACTCATAGCAAGATGAAGGTAGCTTAGCCTAATGCTTTGGTGGGAGAATATTTGAGCGATCATAGATTGCCTGGACGTTCTCCTAAGATATCTTATTGCTCAAAAAGCAGGGTAGGTAGGAAAATACTACCTCGCGTTCTGCGTCATATAAAATCAAAAAAACCTGTATATAAACATAAAATTAGACCATACTTTTATTGGTCAGATCAAAGATTTAATAAGAATAAGACACACTTTTACCATTAAAGGATAGATATGCCAGAAATGGTATAGTTGGATTATGAAAGTTGCTGCCTACTCTATTGCCCTAAATGAAGAGAAGCACGCTCAGCGGTGGGCAGATACTACTAAAGATGCAGATTTTAGATTGGTATGTGATACAGGGTCTACAGATAAAACAGTTGAGATACTAAGAAGTAATGGCGTTATTGTCTATGAAATAAGCGTAAAGCCTTGGAGATTTGATGTTGCAAGAAATACTGCTCAGAGCCTGTTGCCAGCAGATGTAGATGTATGTTTAAGTTTAGATTTAGATGAGACAGTAGATGAAGACTTTTTTAAAAAAGTAAAAGAACATTGGGCACCTGGTGCTAACAAAGGCTGGTGTGATTTTGATACTGGTCATACTTGGCTTGGTGCTCGCTTACACGCTAGAGATGGTATTTATTGGAAGTACCCTATTCATGAAGTATTTGTTCCTTCCCTTGATACACCCCTAATGAGTTGCACTATTCCTACCAAGATGTATCACAAGCCAGACAATACAAAGTCTCGTGGTCAGTATATGACAATGCTTGTGGCAGCAAGTAAAGAGTTTGGAGAAGATCATAGAATTTGGGTCTACCTTTGCCGTGAGTATTACTACTACAGAATGTGGGAGTTAGTAATAAGTAGTGCTCAAAAGGTTACTGATTTTAGTAAAGACTGGTACGTAGAGCGTGCAGCAGTTTGTAGATTTGCATCCGAAGCATGTAGAAATTTAGGAAGACTTGAAGAGGCACATACTTGGGCAGATAAAGCAATATCAATTGACCCATGCGGTGAGGCTTACTACGAAAAAGTACGTTGTTACTATGAACAATCTGACTGGGGCGGCGTTTGGGAAACTTGTAAGTTAGTTGCTACATGTGAACCAACTAAACATTATTTATCATCTGAAGCGCTATGGAACTGGATGCTAGATGATATGAGAGCCTTATCTGCTCATAATTTAGGAGATAAAGCAAAAGCAGTAGAGTATGGAGAGAGCGCACTTAAGGGAAATCCAACTGAGACTAGATTAAAAAATAACCTAGTTTTCTACCGCCAAGGCATTTGATGACACAGCCAAATGTATTTTTAGCCCTTCTTGTAAAACAAAAAGAAGCCGTTCTTCCACTATTTTTAGAAAGTTTAAACGACTGGGACTACCCTAAAGAAAACATATTTATCTACATCAGAACTAATAACAACACAGATAACACAAAACAGCTTTTAGAAGAGTGGATAGAAGAGTACGGGGATAAATATAAAGGATTAATCTATAACAGCGAAGATGTGCCAGAAAAGGTAGAAAAATATGATGTTCATTTTTGGAACGGAGAAAGATTTAGGGTTCTAGGAAAAATTCGTCAAGAAAGTATGAACCAAGCTTTACTCACAGATTGTGAATATTATTTTGTAGTAGACACCGACAACTTCTTGTTCCCAGAAACTCTTAAAGAGTTAGTAAAACTAGACTTACCTATAGTTGCTCCCTTCTTAAGGTATGCGGTTGCGCTTGGAGAAAACGCTGATACTCCTGCGGAGGCTGCTAAGCGAGAGGGTCATATGAGTAGGTACTACTCAAACTATCACGACAAGGTAGATGACTTCGGGTCAATTATTCCAGAAGATATTTACTACAAAATTTTAAATCAAGAGGTAAGAGGGTTAATTGAATGCATGTGTGTTCACTGCACTTATCTGATTAAAAGAGAGTATCTATCTGAACTTAATTATCTAGAGCAATCAGATCGCTGGGAGTATATGGTTTTTTCTAACTCGGCTAGAGATAAAGGAATTACTCAGTACATAGACAACAGAACTATATATGGAGTTCTAACCTTAAGCGAGAATCTTGGGGCCTCTAGGTGGTGGTTTAATTACTTAAAGAGTAAAGAAAATAGAACAGAAAAATATAAATCTATTACTAATTTTTAACTAAAAGTTACAGTACGTTTTGATCTCCAACCAAATCTTTCAGACTCTAAAATAGTAACTACGTCCAAATAAAATGGGCTCAGGGTTAGATCTAGGCACCTATAGTTACCGTTATCTATATCTTTATTCTCGGTATTATCTGGGTTAAAATCATTAGTTATTAAAGAAAACTTTGAAGAGGTAATAATTTTTACAAGTATAGTAACTACATCTTTATTACATAAATGCTGTAAAACATCTTTGCATATTATTAAGTCTGCTTTTGGTACTTCATAGGTAGTTATGTCACGGCTTATGAACTTTATATTAGAGGCAGAGTATAAAGTACTATTAGACTCTACAACAGACTCTACGACATCTACACCTAGGTATGAGACAGATGATAGATCAAGAAATTTAGAGAACTGCCAATCTCCGCACCCAAGGTCAAGCACAGTTTTTACCTCAGGCTTATCGATGTATTTTTGTAAAATATCTACATACTCTTTTATATTTTCTAGTTTAGAGCCAGCTCCTGAGCCTCCGTGCCAGAGGTCTTTTTTGTATATTTTAGAAAATACCTCTGCATTACTCATTTTACATAAGCCTATCTGTCCAAGTTTTTGGAGTTTTATCGGTTACAAACTCTAGAGGCAGGTGGTAATTAAACTCCCTAGCGCCTTTAGACTTAATCCAGTTTACTAGTTCTACTAACCCAGACTCCAATGAGGTAGTGGTTTTGTAGTTCAAGAGTTCTCTTGCTAAATTTGCTGAACAGTTAGCGTGAAACACTTCCTGAGGTCTTCCTGGCATATAAATTGGCTCTAACTTAAAATCAAGAATTATTGATAGTTTTTGGGCTAGCTCATTTATGGTAACAAACTCTTCATCTGGGCCAATATTAACAATTCGACCATCTGCAACATCTGTCTCACAAGCAATCATCAGTGGGTCAGTAACATCTTGCATAAATGAAAAACATCTTTTTTGCTCGCCATTTCCATAGATAATAGGTTGCTTACCTTGAAGCATTCTATTTATCATAATAGAGGCTACGTTTCTATAAGGGTCATCAAATTTTTGTCTAGGGCCAATAATGTTGTGTGGAACAAGTATTACATAATTAAGTCCGTGAGTGTCTGCAATATTTTTAATCATAAGTTCAGCCCCATACTTTGCAATTCCATACGGATCCTGAGGTTTAGGGGTCATTGACTCAACAAAGGGAACTACATCCTGAGTGCCATACCTTGCCATAGAAGATAGATGAACAATTTTTTTAACATTAGCCTTTACGCAAGCACTCATTATGTTTGTTGTTATTTGCATGGTATTTCTAACAACTAAAGAAGGAGAGAATACAGATAGCCCTTCATAGGCAGTACATGCAGTATGAACTACTAAATCTACATTTTCAAAAAGAGGTTGGATTAGTTCTAAATTATCTAAATTTATATTATGAAAATCAACACCTGAAGGTACATTTTCTTCGTATCCGCCTAGTAAATTATCTATTCCCACAACATCATAGCCTTTAGCAAGAAAAGCATCTGCTAGATGACTGCCCATAAATCCTGCTACACCAGTTATTAATACTTTCATTTGTTAATTGCCTCTTTTAGTTTTGTAATATCACTCTGGAAATTTGTCATTTTATATCTAGCCAAAGCATTCCTGTCTCGCTCATACATCCAAGGAGAGTTTATCGCAGAGTAGAGATCATCAACAGGTGCTTTACGTACCGCGTAGTGGTGGTGCTCTAGAATAACTTCAGGGCAGTATCTAAGAGTCTGCATAGCATCTCCCAGTAGTTTCCAAAAATTATCTATATATAAATGTAATAACTCAGGAGGGGCTAGGTACCCAAGAGTCTTTACAATATTTGAATCAAAACAAGTTCCGTTACTAGGCAAACGAGCACTCTGAGCCAGATCATCTGGGTATGAGATACCCATAGGCACATCTTTTATTGCATTAATAAGGTTTTCATCCCACTTCGGTGTCATAACCGTTGTGTCATCTGCTGCCCAAAGAATATAGTCATACTCGTCCATATACTTATTTGCCATGCGATTTAGTTTTTCATTTACACCTAACTGCTCTGGTTTAGGTCCTATTTCATACTTAATACCCTGCATCCTCGGATATAAAGCGTGATCATCCTCATCTAAGCAAGCAACTATGTCTGAAACAGTTGAGTGATATCTTAGAGAGTCCACTGCTCTAACAAACCTTTTAGGTCGAGTCCTAGATGGAACTAAGATAACTGAGCGAGTCATAACTCAATTTTAACATGAAATACATAAAAAATAGGGATCACTCTCTACAAGTGATCCCTACTTTATATGTTGTATTACTTAGATATGCCTTCACCACTAATTACAGTCTCTTGTCCTGTAGCAAGATCACGAACTACAACCGAAACGGTGTAATCACGACCTGCTCCAAGGGATCCAACATTTAGAGTCTGGGCTGTTCCATCTGTTCCAATTGCAGTAGTTGAGCCAGATTTATTGTCACGGACAATAAGAGTTGCCCAAGATTTACTTGAGTCAAAGTTTGGAACTGCAGGCATTGCAATAGCCACAGATAGGGCTCCAGAGGCATCTACAACTCGAGAAGAAATAGATGGAGCAGTAATAGTTGCTCTATCTGTGGTGTCACTTCTGGCTGACGTTGGGGCTGGCGCAGTTGAAGCAACAGTTGCGATAACTGGATTTGATATTACAGTTTCAGTATTTGTCAAAGTATCACGAATAACAGTTTTAACTGTGACATTTTGATCTTGTGGAAGATCATTAATGGTTACCGTGCTTGAGCCTTGCGCAAGGCCAACTGAAGTAGTTGAGCGACCATCTGCAACTGTGTAAACAGAAACAACTGAGGTAGATGGCAGGTCTTGAATACCAGCAACATCAACAGTCATTGAGACTGAGTTATCCGCATTAAGCACCTGAGTTGTAACCACAGGTGAATTTGTTTCTGCTACAACAGAACCAGTTGGCTCTGCAGGAAGTGTCACAGGAGATAATTGAGTGATCTCATATGTGGGAGTTACTTTGACATCAGGTGCTACATAGACTGAAACTATCGAACCTTGAGTAATTGGCTTAAGCCTAGTTACACCATTTGAGTCAACATATTTAACTCCAGCATTAGTTGGAAGTTTCACAATAATTCCATATGAATCAATTACACGGTTTGGTGAGTAACCATCCCAAGTAACAATACGATCAACAACTCCGTCAACAATAACTGCATACTTTGCTTTAGCAGTCGGGGCTGGTGTTTGACCTGACATCTGCGGTGTTGAGGTAATCGCTTCTAATGTAATTGCAAAGTAGCCATCTGCTCTTGTTTGAAGCAAATTTTCGGACTTCATTCGAGATACTGTGCTTTGCGCATTTGTATCTGCTGTCCATCCAGCAAATGCTGGGCTAGCAATAAGTGTTAGCGCAGTGGCTAAACCTAACATACGTACTTTATTCTTTAACATTCCTGCTCCTAGTCATTTTGTCTCTTGAGAGGCAATACTAGTAGGTAGGCTACAAAATAGCAAGTAGGCTATAAAACTGCTTTTTTACGCTTGTTTTTCTTCTTCAGTTTCTCTTTTTTCTTCTCTAACTTGGCTGCTTTATCAATTTTTTCAGCCTTATATGCCTCTACTGCATTGGCGCTAGTTCTACTTCTCCAAGCAAATCCGCACTCGGTACAAGTAACAATTTTTGCTGTAGTCCATCTTCCAGTTGTTGATAGTTTTTCTACAGATGTTTCTAGTTTGCCAGGTCTTGCGGTACAGAACGGGCAGTTAGGATATCTACGACGTCGAGTCTCTTCTCCAAGATATGAAACGGAAAGAGTTCTGCGAATTTCAATTTCATCTTTGCCTCCCCATATTCCCCAAATCTGTCTGTGCTCTAAAGCCCACTGTAAACAGTCTTTTCTTACAGGACATGAGAAACATAAATTTTTAGCATCGTATTTTTCAGAAAAATCTTTGGAGAAAAACCAGTCTAAATATTTTTTATTTGATGGTTTGGCACATAGGGCTTCACTCTGCCATCTAAGGCTTTCTGCTGGTTTCC
>Ga0214921_10007939_pt1 | contig 13959 bp, 11 predicted proteins | sample LL1505_MetaG_FD_177992 | JGI IMG/M metagenome (GOLD analysis project Ga0214921, IMG submission 177992) | Freshwater microbial communities from Lake Lanier, Atlanta, Georgia, United States - LL-1505 | ecosystem: Environmental > Aquatic > Freshwater > Lake | place: USA: Georgia | collected... | reverse complement strand
GTACCAGTAAAATTAGTTGATTCCCCTAAAACCTCAAATTTAAAGTGATTAAAACTTAAAAATAAGCGTTGCCACTGATTAGTTAAACAAGCTGACTAATTTATCTGAAACTCTATTACTGATATTTGTAGAAATGGTAAATTCAAAAGTTTGAGGTCTTAAAGTCGACATGGTCATATTGGACTGATAGATATCGTAACTCAATCCAAATTTGTATTTATTATACATTAAACCAACATATGGAATAGTGGCGTCTTTTGTTCTATAAAAGCACCCAATATAAAAACGATCAAAATTCTCTCCTCTTGAATTCATTGGAATACTAAAAACTGCACCGGTATAAAAAAACTCATTTTCAAATCTATTTTGATAATCTGCATGAAAAGCAATCGTATTATTTTCCCAAATCTTTTTTTCAAAATTAATTTGTGCTAAAGTTTGATAAGATTCTTCAAATTTCCCAAGCGCTTGTTCAGTCGAGCTTCGATTGATGTAAAATAAACTGCCGCCAAATTGAAAAAACGTTTGTTCATTTGATAAGGTGTACAACAATCCTACATTAGATGAAAATTTACTTGGAATAGCATTAATCACTTCTAAACTAGTTGGATTGAATAATCTTCCAGAATTAAATTGATCTCCGAAAGTAAGTTTGGATGCATCTATTGTTCTTGTAATTAATGTAGAACTTATACCTAACGCAATGCTGCTTGTTTTTGCTTCATTTAAAAAAAGTCGATTGGCTAAACTTAGTGAAACAGCATTGGTTTGTAAAACACCATCTAAAACTTGTTCCGAAACTGTTTGTACACCAAACCCAAATAAATTATTTTTATCGTAACTGTTTTTTCTAAGTAATGCAAGGTCTGCAGCAATTCCAATTGTCCTATATGCACTTCCTACGCCTTCATACTGCGTTCTAAATAAAGTTTGTACTTTATTATTAATTCCAAAACCAGAAGTAGCAGGATTAAAGAAATTGTTTAAATTAAAATTCTGAGATGAATAAGGTGTTTGCGCACAAGTATCTTGCGCAAAAGTCAAAAGAAAAACTCCTAATATGAATTGTTTAATTTTATGCATTTACCTTAATAAAATAAAAGAACCTGTTTTTGTAATGTGCTCATCTTTATAAGTAACATAATCAATTACATAAGTATAGGCATCCATTTCTTGATCTAGGCCGTTGAACCTGCCATCCCAACTATCCGTTACTCTATTTGTTTGAAATACAATTTTCCCAAATCGATTGAATATTCTTAAGAAATTAAAGGTTTTAAGCCCAGCACCATACTCAATTTTTAAAACGTCATTAAGATTGTCTCTATTAGGTGTAAATGCCTTAGGAATAGTAACAACGATAGCAGTTGAAACATCTATATAATAAATATCATTGATAAAGCATCCACTTACTGGGTCTACTCTATTTAAAACATATTCAATCGATCTATTCGCTCTGAATAATGGATTTGGAATCAACGGATTGGAAAGATTAAATGAGGGCGCCCACTTATATTGAATATAACCTGAATCTATTTTTTTAGGAGATAATACAGTATCCTGATCTGCAAGCACAAATAGGGTAAATTTAGATGGTGGTAATGGTGCTACTACTTTGACTGTATCACCATTTAATTGATATTCATATTTTGGACAATAATCATTCTTTACTGATAACTTTATTTGGTAGCTGCCAATTTTATCATAACTATGAAAAACAGGTTGCGCTTGATTAAATGTTTTTCCATCTCCAAAGTCCCAATTGATGTATACATTTTTTTGATCATTTGCATTTGTATTAATGACGAGCTTGCCTTGAATACAACTGTATGGATTATAATTTAAAGTATACACTGGGATATTTAATTCCTTAATGAAAACCCCATCAGACTTAACTGAATTACAAAAACCATCATTTACAATAAGCGTATAAGTTCCATTTTGTGATGTCGAAAAGGTATCGATAGAATTGGTGGGAAATTTTGTGATGTCATTTAATATCCAATTGTAGGTGCTTCCACCAGCTCCTAATAAAGTAATTGGATCTCCGTTGCAAATGACCGTATCCTTTGCTTTCAAAATCGCTGTTGGAATATCACGAACATTCAAATTTTGAATATTATTATAGATGTATTCGCATTTTTTAGGATCAATTAATTTTAAAGAGATGTTGATATTATCTGGCAAAAGACCGTTCAAGATATTGTCTGAAAAATTAGCAGCACTCGTCTTGTCAACGGACCATACATGATTAAACGGAGGGAGGCCTCCTGTAATATCTGTGTTAAACTGGAGCGTATCAAGTTTACAAACATAATTTTTTGAGCGTATAGGAGTTACATTGCTTGGCGGAGGCACAATTGAAATACTTTGAGCAGTATCATCTAAACAATTACTCCCAGTATATGCTACTAGTTTTATCTTAAAATTTGTTTTATTTGGAAAACTATACTTTGTATAACTATGTTTATAGCTTTTCCCTTTTGTAGGATTTTCATCTACTGTTGTGTCTGATTGATCTCTATCATAATCCCAATAGATAATTAATTTACCTACTGTCCCAATATCCGCTTCAGAATTATTGACAATAATGACGTCCTTATTGCTACATAAGGCAGTATCATTTTGAACTAAAAAAGTAGATCTTGGAACAGATCCATTCACTGTGAAAACACTCGTATCCGCACTTATACATCCATCTATACTTTTAACTTCCAGTGATACATCGTATTCACCAGGTTTTAAGAAACGATGCTTTGGATTGGCAATGGTATCCGTATTTGGAAATAATGTATTTGTAAAATCTCCAAAATTCCATTTATACTTAAAGCCTCTTGTATTATTGGCAATTCTAGTGGTATCAATAAATTGAGCAAAGGAGTCCTCTAAACAAATCTCTGGCATAATAAATCCAATGACTGGATTAGGATGACTTGTAATTTCTTTTTCTAATGTATTCAGGCATCCATTTTTTGTGATAGTAGACAGTTTAACGGTATACTTTTTGGCATCCACATAAATATGCTTCACAACAGCATTCGTAAGAAGGGTGTCGATAGGAGAACTGTCTCCAAAATTCCAGACCCATTTATCAATAATAGTAATGCCTTTAACCGTTGAGGCATCCGTAAATAAAATCTCTTTATTTTGACAGGTGATAGATGAAAAATCAAATTTAACAGTAGGCACTTCATCTAACTGAATGGTTGTAGCAAGCGTATCACTAATGCAACCAATTTCTGTAATTAAAAAATAACGCACATTATACTTACCTGCTGTATCATATTTGAATTTAAAATTGGATGCAAAGTCTTTAAAAATATTATCCCCTATATCCCATTTATAATTGGTTATTTTTTTATCATTTGCATTAACGATACTAGCATCTATAAAACTCACAGAATCAGCAACGCAATTACTTGTAATAATTTTATTGAGTGCTTTGGGCGGCTCTAACACTTCTAAATCAAAACTTATTTCTTGCTCACCGCTACATCCAGCATCACCTAATGGATTATTCACAATCACCTCTATGGTATAAGTGCCTGCAGTTTGATAAATTAATTCTGAATTTAATTTGTAGGTGTAGATCATTTTACCACTTACTAAAGTTGAATCAATTGGTTTTGGAGATGGATCGTCTACTTGTGTGTAGGAAGGTATTTTCCATTTTAATACATTCGGCTTGTATGGCAGGGTGATGGATGCTACAAAAGGGGCACCTTTACAAGTCACTGCGTTGGCATCCACTGATGAAAATTTATTTGTAATCAGTAATTTTTGAAATAAATCTTTCACATTGGTTCCTGCACTATAACTATAGGACTCAGGACTTCCAAAACCATAACAAAAGGCATTGAATCCACTATCAGAAGTCAATCTAATACTTAAAAATGTACCGTTAGCAACTGTAAATTTTTCCTGTAAATAAGAGTAGTTAGTATTGGCTATTTTTACAAATGTACCGGTAGGTTTTTGTCCATTAATTTTAAAAGTGGGGATACCTTCATCTTTGATTACCACATTGATATTCTGATCTGTAATCGCAAATTTTGGTGTTAAAAAAACAGTCACATCATTGATATTTTGTTCCACCGGATTTAAAATTACCATATCTGGATCACCCACACCAATATCGGCCGTTTGTGTAACAGAATACTGTGCTACTGCAATCGGCTTATTTGAATTGATGGCAAAAGCAGCTTGATTCGTGTAAGGAACCTCTTTAAATTGATTGGCACTTAATGGGACAGCTTGCCCATTGATAACCACATTCGTTCCATCTTCTTTTGCCAGCACTCTTATTATAAATTTATTTTTTCCGCGATAAGGTGTGATAAAATAATTTAAGCCCCAGGAATTAATTGGATAACATTGCTGATATAATGGATCAACCGATCCCGCCCCATTATTGCCAATTGACACACTACTGCTTCCACTAAATACGGCAATTTTTTTACACACACTGCCGTCTATGGATACAGACTCAATAGAAGTTCCAGTTAGGTCTAACGGATCTTGAAAAGAATAAATAGTTCCTGCTTTAGGCAATGCTACATCATAAGGTGAACCAGAAATTTGTCCACTTTTTCTTAATTGAATTCGAATCACAGTATTATCCTCTACCGCAACTACACTAAATTGAGACCTTCTAAACTCACCAGCCTCTGCAGCACCAGATGAAGATTGAGTATAAGAAATAACCTGATATTTTTTTTCAAGTACAGAAGTGGGTAAAATAATAGAAGCTGCAGAACGAGCACTGGCATACATATGCGCGTATACCACAACCCCAGGCTTACCTTCGGCCACAATCACTTTAATCCCTTTATTTAAAACAATTTTTTGAATTGATGTTGGATCATCTGTAGCAGACTCGGCACCACTTACATAAGTCTTACTTCTTGGTAGTATAAATTCCTGAGGTGAAAATGCAATAATATTAAATGGGATTGAATCTCCATTGATCACAATATGTCCACTCGTATTTTTATCTGAACTGATATATAAAGACAATTCGGCTAAATTATTTCCGTTAGGTGCATGCGGGGGAAAAACCACCCAAAACTCTTTACCCTTATTAGAAAAATCCTGTGCATACACATTTGCTGTGCAAAAAACACCAACAAAAAAGGTAAAAATTAAATTACGAATAATTGACATATAAAATGCGCATTGCACAAAAAGCGCTTTTGAAAATAATCAATTTATGCGCCAAAATCATACTTTTTGATAAGATATTAGACAATAAAATAGATATCTGGTTTAATGGCTTAACAATACACCATATTTAAGCCAAAAGAGCCCGTAAATGACGGGCTCTTTCTATACTAACTAACGAATAGTAACGCGATATATAATAATTCTATTTTTGTGTCATCATATCCATCAATTGTTTTGTATCGTATACGCCCCACTCTTCCACAATTTTGCCATCTTTCATGCCATTTACCACACTCATAATCACTGTCACTTCCTGCTCACCTTTTTTAAAGACCATTGTTTGGAAAGACATCACGTAATTTGTAACACCATTTGGTGCAACTTCTTTATTCACGATTTCCCAAATTGGATCAACTTTTACCACTTTAAAGGTCACTCCACTTGATTTAAACATGCTAAAACTGCCCACATTTTGATCTAAGGTCATGTCATTTCCATTGTCATGGAATTTAGCAGAATCTGCATAACATGATCTATAAGTTACTGAATCCCCTGCTTCAAAAGCGGTGATCATCTTTTTTACCAAATCGATATTGGCAGAACTATCAAGATTATAACTTGTTAAATCTGCAGGAGCCGCAAATGTGCTAGCTGTTTCTGTTTTTGGAGAACATGCAATGATGGTAGATACCACAAAACAAGATAAGATGAGCTTTTTCATATTAATTTAATTTTTTAATTGAAACACCAATTTAGTACTCAGAATATCATTTTACCAATGATTTGATTCATAATTTGTTCCTTAAAGCTATTTTGGAACATTTTTAACAATTCCCGGGAGCTATTCAATGAAGTAAGTTCATAAATTGATTATCTAAATGCATAAACCAAAAAACATTAAAATGAAAAAAACAACGATTGTAGGATTTGTAATGGCTGCTATTTTAGCTAGTTGCACCCAACCGGAAGCACCGACATCTCAAGCTGGTGTTTATTCTTTAGACAAGGTAATTTGGAATTACGATGGTAAAGACAATGAGTCATCGGCTACAGATGGCACTACCCAATTCAAAATCTACACTGCTGAATCTTATTTTTATATTTTAGAAAATAAGGATAGTGCTGTATCTTTTGGTGTTGGATCTTACACTCAGAAAGATGCCAATAACATGGAAGAGGTGAATATTTTCAATACAACTACTTTAGATACTGCAGCTACTGTTAAGTTAGCGATCACAAAGAACGAAAAAGGTTATAATCAGAAAATTGATGCAATCGTGATCAATGGTAAAAAATGGAGTAGTTCTGAAGATTATACTAAATTAGAAAGCGCAGGCACATCTGATTTAGATGGTGTATGGCACCAAATAAAAAGTATCAATGTAACTGGTCAAGATTCAGTTGTCAATACTTACAATGAATATAAAGTGTATCATGCTGGACATTTTATGTGGGCTGCAAGAGCAGTAACTGATACGACTACTAATGTTATGGCTAACCACATTGGCAAGGGTGGCTTTACCTTAAGCAACGGTACATTGACCGAAGATTTAACTTTTTCTAGCAATAGAAAATGGGTAGGCAAATATAATATCCCTGTGACATTCAATGGCCCAGATGAATTCACTCAAATTATTTCTGATACAGTCAATAAAGTGACTAGTATCAAAACTTACAAGCGTATAAGCAAGTAATTCTTAGGTTTAAGTTTGAAAAATACATAGCCCTGGCAAATTGCCGGGGCTATTTTTATGTGGAAGATGGAATTCCTGATTGTTCCTTTTTGCTATTTTGGAACAAAATTGCTTAAATTGGACTCTATTAACTTAGTAATCACCCATTTATGGCTATACTATTCCCCTTATTTGGGATTTTTACTTCCTTTATCCTTTTGTACTATTTAAGTTCTTTAAATAGATCGAATATATTCTTAGCACTCTTTTTCTTGTGTTGTAACCTGGTGGTGATGGTGTATTACGGCCTTCATTTTTCAAAGGACCTCTTTTGGGAAGGAGTGAGCTTTGTGCATTGGCTACCCTTATCGTATCTACTAGGCCCTTTGTTGTTTTTTTATGTGAAAACGACTTTGTCAGACAATAATAAACTTGAAAAATGGGATTGGTTGCATTTACTTCCTGCCGCATTTATTATCATCAATTGCCTGCCATTTACCACCCTCCCTTTTGACCAAAAGGCAAACATTGCACATGAAATAGTCAATGTGACGGAAAATTATACGCTTGATTTTAATTTTGTATCTTTTGAATTTATCCTTTATTCAAGGTCTATTCATCTTTTATGCTACGCTGTTTTCTCTATTGGATTTTTCAATACGCATAGTAAAAAAATGATTCAAGAAAATAATAGTCGCTACTCCAATCATTCTATTATTAGCAGGTGGATCTATTTATTATGTTTGATGCAAATTATAATTGCAGTCAATAGTATTGGGCATATGAGCACCTTATATGGTGTTCAATTTAGCATCTTTGGAATCCCATCAACTACCATTTTCACGGAGAAATATTATTTTGAAATTTGTGGTGGAGGATTTTTCTTGCAAAATCTTTTCTTATTCTTATTTCCTAAAATCCTTTATGGTAATGTTTCTTATGCCATCGAAGAAGGGAAAAATAATATTATTGAGGACCTTAAATCAAACTTGCCTAAGAAGCAAAAAGAAAATGCAACTATTCAGGATATAGAACTGATCATTAAAGCCTATTTAAGTAATTTACCATTCACTCAAAAAGAATTTTCACTTTCTCAAATGTCATTTGACTTAAAAATACCAGAGCGCTTTTTATCCAACTATTTTAATAAAGAACTCAATATTACTTTTAGCGAATGGAGAAAAAATTTGAGAATCGATCATGTATGTAGGCTGATCGAAATAGGAGAAGCAAAAAATTTGACGATAGAGGCGATTGCTACAAATGCGGGTTTTGCATCAAGATCTAAATTCATTGACGCTTTTAAAGAGCGAAAGGGAGTAACCCCCTCCGCTTTTATAAAATCTATTAAGACTGTAGAAGCCTAACGAGGCATGATGCCTAGTTGTCTTAAGAATTCTAGCATATCCATAAAGTCGCGCTCTTCTGTGATTTTACCATTTACAATTGTTGCAATTGTACAGCCTTCCACGTTTACATCCTTATTAGTTGCTGGAATACCGAAGAAAGTACCTGTATGCTTGCCTTTAAAATTCCAGTATTTTACTACTTTATCACCCTGGGCAAGCGATTCTTTAACTATAAATTGTCTATTGCTAAATCCTGTAACATAATTTGTATAATAAGCTACCGCATTCGCCTTACCAACAACGGCTGGTGTCGTGTGTAAAATGACATTTTCAGCATAAGCAGTGTCTAAGATATTCACTCTACCCTCGTTAACAACTACATCCCAAACACGATTGTAATTTTTCATGTTTTTTGCAGCCTGATCCATTTTTTGAGCAGATACCGAAGTAACTGTCAATGTACATAATGCCATTAGGCATATAAACATTTTTTTCATAACTTTTTAGATTTGATTTGACCCAAAAATATCTTCTACAATTTTTAAAATGTGTGATTGATCATTTGAATATGTTCCCAATTACGCAAAAGGAACGAAAAATTTAATATTTTTAACAAAATCAAAATTTGAAATTAAAATTAGTCCTACTATTTTCCATTTTATTGATAACTGCCGCACATGTTGTTGGGCAAACTAATATTTCATTGAATTCAACCAATGGCTTTAAGGTCATCCCAATTGGTGTAAAGGGTGGCTTTGATGAGTCAAACCTATCTGCCTACCTAGTTGCTATAAGTGGAAGTGACCAATTTATTTGTTTAGACGCAGGTACTATTTATAAAGGCCTTGAGCTTGCTGCAGCAAAAAAGCTTTTTAAATCAACTAATCCAAGTGCTATTCAACAAGAACAGATCAATGGGTATTTTATTTCTCATGCACACTTAGACCATACTGCTGGATTGATTATGAATTCCCCTAATGACAATGCAAAAAATTTATATGGACTAGCTTCTGTCTTAGATGTATTTAAGAAAAATTATTTTACTTGGTCTACTTGGGCCAATTTCGGCAATGAAGGTGAAGCACCCATCTTAAAAAAATATACTTATCAAACCTTAGCACCCACTAAAGAAATTGCTATTGAAAATACAGGCTTATTTATCACTCCTTTTGTATTAAGTCATGTCAAGCCCTACGAGAGTACTGCTTTTTTAGTCCGTAATCAAAATAGCTACTTATTATACCTTGGTGATACGGGCGCAGATAAAGTTGAACAAAGCGAACAACTTGCTGCATTGTGGAAAACGGTTGCGCCCTTGGTAATGAACAAGCAGCTTAAAGGCATCTTCATAGAAGTGTCTTTTGACAATAGTATTCCTGAAAGAGCTTTGTTTGGACACCTTACACCTAATCTGTTGATGGAGGAAATGGGCAAACTAAATCAACTTTCAAACGGCCAATTAAACAACACGCCATTGTATGTAACACATATCAAACCTTGTGATGGTTGCGAAATAAAAATCAAATCTGAAATTCAAAAAGCAAATCAAATTGGCTTAAACATTTTCTATCCATCACAAGCAAGCCTGATTGAACTGAAGTAAAAATTCAATACCTTTAAATTCTTAAATTATTAAACTATGTCAACAAAAATCACAGTCAACAACAACGGGTCATTGAAAATAGAAGGAGAATTTACCATTGTAGATAGAGAGGGCAATGCCTATGATTTAGGTGGCAGAAACGTGTTAGGATTATGTAGATGTGGCTTAAGCAAAAACAAGCCGTTTTGCGATGGTGCACACAATGGTCAGTTTGAGCATCAAGCGACTGCATTTGCATTACCTCCAAAAAAAGTATAATCTAGGCTCCAAGTTTCAACACAGCTACTACTTTTTCCATTTCAGCTACTGTGCCAATGCTTATTCTTAACCAACTGCTATTTTGCTCAAAGGATCTAGCGCCTGTAATTTGATTGGCTAATAATAAAGCTGGTATATCTTTTTTATAAGTTGCCGTATCAAAATAAACAAAACTTGTAAATGACTTAATGTGTTTGATTCCTAAAGCATCAAAGCCATTGTATAAAATCTCTTTTGCTTTTATATTTTCTTGTTTACAATAAGTCACAAATGCTTTGTCTTTGATAGCCGCTAATGCCCCTTGCATAGACACTGCCGAAGGACCTGCGTTGGCCCAAGCCTGAAATTCATTCAGTTGTTTTATTGTATTTGGATGCGCCAACACATAACCAACTCTTGCGCCTGCCATTCCAAATGTCTTAGAAAAGGTTTTTGCAATGACTAAATTAGGATAGGTGTCAATCATTTTTGACATTGATGGCGTATCATAATAATCTGTATAAGCTTCGTCTAGCAAAACAATGGTTGTGCTTGCTACTTTTTTAATAAAGTTTTCTAGTTCATTTGTTGGACTTACTGTACCCGTTGGATTATTTGGATTACATAAATAAACCATCCTTGTTTGTTCGTCCATCGCATTCATTAATCCATTTAAATCATTGTGTTTAGTGGATGTCAATGGAACTAATTTGGTTGGCAAGCCCATACGTCTTGCCGCAGGCATCCACAATTTAAATGTTGGTTCCGATGCAACTACATTGCCTTTTTTATAGGCAGCCCATAATGAAACTATACCCAATAACTCAGACGATCCAGCACCTAGGGCTACATGGTCTTTTGTATGACCAGTCATTTTTGCAATTTCTGTTTTTAATTCCGCATTCATATCCCATTGGTAACGATTAGAAATACTTACTGCATTTATCATTGCTTGTTTTGCCAAGGTAGATGGGCCATGTGGATTTTCATTTGAGCCCAATCTAATCATGCCACTTAGCATATTCGAACCATTCAAAGCTGCTAGATTAATATCCAATGAAGTATTGGATGTATTTGCAAAAAGTTCTCGAGAAAAAGAAAAAGCAGCAATTGCAAAAGCAGATTTTTTTAAGAGTTGTCTACGTTCCATACTTGCGGTTTTGTGGTAGCTTAAAGTTAAGTTTTATTTAATAAATGAATTCAGAAATAGACCCTATTTATTCTTAGCTTTACGCTTCTAAATACCAAAAATGATTTATAAAATCCTCACTGTAGCTGGTCTTGCCACTTTTGAAATTTACGCCGCTATCCCTGCTGGATTTGCATTTGGACTCTCACCAATTGTTATATTCTTAGCGAGCTTAATTGGCGGATTATTAGGCGTTTTTGTTGCCGCTTACCTTGGTGACAAATTAAAATCCTTGGTCAATCAGTTTAGAAAAAATAAAGTCAAAAAAACAAAAAAGGAGCCTGGGTTTGTATTGAAAATTTGGGAAAAATATGGCGTCATTGGACTTGGCTTATTGGGCACTATGTCGGTAGGAGCACCAATTAGTATTGGCATAGGTGTTGGCTTTAATATACCTACTAATAAAATGGTATTTTGGTGTAGCTTGGGCGTGCTCATTCGTTGTGCCCTCTTTACAACCTTAGGACATTATAGTTTACAACTATTTTAAAACATCCCCCTACCAGAACTTAATATAAAGCGCAATCACCACGCCTAAAACAAGCATCGCCATGGCCAAATGCGCGTTGGATAATTTAAATTGTCCTTGATCTTCGGTAATATCATTTTCATGTTTTTGTCCTTTCACATCCAATAAGCTTACCAATATAATGGCCAAAGTGGTGAAGCAAAATACCCATCCCATTTGAATTAAGTATGGAATTTCAAAACTACCAGATGCAGTTGGATATGCTGTATACAGTAAAGTATCATTACCCATCCAGCCAGGTAAGAATTTATCAAAAACAATGGAGAGTACAACCCCTAAAAATATACCTGTGATTGCAGCTTTCGAAGTTGCTTTTTTCCAAAAGAATCCTAACAAGAAAACTGGGAAGATCGCAGGAGAAATATAGCCCGTATATTTTTGGATAAATTCAAATCCCCCTTTGCCTCCAATACCCAGAGTATCTTTCCAGTTAATGATAATTGCAATCACTAATGAAAGTATAATGATCACCCTGCCTGTTGTGACAATTTTTTTATCAGAAGCATCTTTATTTATATATTTTTTATAAATGTCTAATGAATAAATAGTTGAAATACTATTTGCTTTACCAGCCAATGATGCAACTATTGCTGCTGTCAAAGCCGCCATAGATAAACCTTTTAAACCCACTGGTAAAAATCCTACAACTGCAGAATAGGCGTTGTCTTGATTTAGTACCCCGTTTGTCATCATTTGTGTTTGCAATCCTCCATTTTGATATAATACATAAGCTGCAATACCCGGTACCACAACTAATATTGGCATCATTAATTTTAAAAAGGCAGCAAATAAAATACCTGTTCTTGCAGTTTTTAAATCTGCGCCCAATGCCCTTTGTGTAATGTATTGATTACATCCCCAATAATTTAAATGCGCCACCCAGATACCTGCAACCATCATAGCCATACCTGGCAAACTTGAATAGTCTTCGATTTCTTTTTGTGTTGCACCAGGACCTGGTTTTTCGAATATCATTTTAAAGTGATCTGGCGCTGCTTGCATCAAATGTTGAAAGCCTGCAACCATATTCTTGCCCATGCCAAATTGTTCGCTAACAACAGTCAATGCAATATAGGATGTGATTAAACCGCCAACTGTTAATACCAATACCTGAAACACATCCGTATAACCTATCACTTTCATTCCACCCAATGTGATGAACAATGCAAAGACCGCTAGCCCAATCATGATCAAATGAAAATGTGTACCTCCAGATAAATTATTGATAGCGATAGCACCTAAATATAAGATTGATGTTAGGTTCACAAAGATGTATAAGAATAACCAAAAGATGGCCATGATCATAGCTACGGTTTCATTGTACCTCGTTTTTAAAAATTGAGGCATAGTATAAATCTTGTTCTTTAAATAAACTGGCATAAAAAAGATCGCCACCACCACTAAGGAAACTGCCGCCAACCATTCATAAACAGAAATAGCAAGTCCTAGTCTAAATCCATTTCCACTCATGCCAATAAATTGTTCAGCAGAAATATTTGATGCAATTAAGCTTGCCCCAATTGCCCACCATGTTAATTGTCCTTCGGCTAAAAAAAAGTCTTTGGTATTGGTAGTGTTGGAATTCTTTTTTCGATAAATCCAAATTCCATAAGAGGAGATCAATATAAAATACAAAATAAATACAATGTAGTCATAGGTTTGTAATCCTTGATTCATAAAGCAGGGTTTAGTAATCTAAATTAAGGTTTATCTATTATATTTAAGGATAATTTAGCGGATATGAACCCAAATTTTAAACAATTTAGTGCCTTAATTAGCAACCCCATTTCCTTTAGATTTTTTTTATTCCAAAAATTGCCTGCTGCTTTTTTTGCTGGACTCAGGATTGCACATTTTGATGCAAATACTTGCACTGTAAAAATTAAGTATTCATGGTTTAGCAAAAATCCATTCAAGTCTGTTTATTTCGCAGTGGAAGCGATGGCTGCAGAAATGTGTTCGGGTATGTTAGCATTTGGACAGGTCTACAAACGCAATCCAAAAATTAGTATGTTAGTGGTGAAGATGGAAGTGAATTTTATAAAAAAAGCAACCGGTACAATATTATTTACATGTGAAGATGGCCAGATGATTCAATCAGCTATCAACGAATCTATCGCAACAGGAGAAGGCAAGACGATTGTATGTATGTCTAAAGGAAAAAACTCCGCAGACGAAACCGTTGCGGAGTTTTTGATCACTTGGAGTTTTAAAGC
>Ga0214921_10007936_pt1 | contig 13962 bp, 12 predicted proteins | sample LL1505_MetaG_FD_177992 | JGI IMG/M metagenome (GOLD analysis project Ga0214921, IMG submission 177992) | Freshwater microbial communities from Lake Lanier, Atlanta, Georgia, United States - LL-1505 | ecosystem: Environmental > Aquatic > Freshwater > Lake | place: USA: Georgia | collected... | reverse complement strand
ACATAATATCTAATAGCTTTTTTACTGTTTCCCATTGCCGAATTTCAGATTGCCACCCAATCGGACAATCTTTGTCCCCTTCTTTTTTATCACCATCTTTGAGGCAAATATAAATGAAGTCATATTCTTTTTTCTCACCGGAAGGTTGATGTTGTTCGTAGTTAGCAAAATCGCTTTCAGTAATATTTACTAGTGGAAATCCGGATTGAATCCATTTAGCATTGTTTTCTTCTCTAAAACAGCTTAACCATCCGCGGGTGAGGTCAAAATAATTATATTTAGTCCATGCATCATTATTGCGATCGTGTAATAAATCATGGGGATTGGATATTTCGCCAGGGAACTCGCTATAGCTACTTAAGCCTAGAAAATGTACCCCTTTAGATTTAGCATCATTATATTGGACAATGCATTCGTCTCGGGTGAATGGGTGAGTAATAAAAGCAATATTAACTAGGAATTCGGTACCATCTTTACGGACTCCCCACATATTTAGGAAGGGTCTTTTCATAGTGGGAATATCTCCAAAATTACTTCTGCTAGAATACCAATATCTATATAAACTATATAATACATATAGCATCACTAATATTACACTTAGTCCTAATAAAACACGTTTGCAACTATATCCATTTATTGGGGTTGGTGTAGATAGTTTTTTATCTAGGATTTTAATGCTTTTCTTGATGTTAAGCATTTCAATCATTTTTAATGTATAAATTCTAATAATACGTTAGATTTTTTGTATCAAAGATTGAAAAAATTGAAAAAAATGAAATAAGTAGTTTTAGTTATAGTTAAATTTTCATATTGATAATGAATGAATATATTGGTAAAGATTGGGACGAATATAATGAAAAAGATTATTTTCATATATATATCATGATAAAGATATTACACGTTTTTATGTTCGTTATGGTAATAAAGTTAAAAATCAGTTCTTAATTGATAATAATAGTAATTTTGATTTATCGCAAATTTTGATACCTGAAATTAGTAAACATATTAGGTTTGGAAACAACTTTAATTATTCTATTGATAGTTTACCAGATTATGTAGAAGAACTATTTTTTGCAGACGCTTGTAGTTTTACAAAAAAAATAAATAAATATCCAAAAAGTTTAATAAAAATAACACTGAAAGGTACTTTTAAATTTATTAACTCATTACCAGAGTCTATTAAATATCTTAAGATTTCTGAAGGAGATTATATTAATTTAGGTATATTTAATTTGCCACAGAATTTATTGGTTTTATATGTAAATTGGTCTGAAATAGATCCGGAAACTTATTGTAATCTGCCGTTATCATTACAAGTATTAAAAATAAATAACGACATTTTTAGCACACTAAAGGAATTATCAGAAGTAATTGATTTATCATGCTTACCGTCAAACCTTAATAAATTAATTATAATATCAACTGACTATACTTTTCTATTGAATAATTTGCCAGATTCGCTAAAGACTATATATTTGTATTGTGTTGCTAATATTCATAATTTACCTAAAAATCTAAAGGCATTAGAAATTAATTTAGCAAATCCATATCATAATGAAATTATTAATAGATTTCCAAATCATAATATTATTTTAGATAATCTTTACTAATAGCTTAAAGCTTTATATGATATAAATTATCTAATAAATTAATCGTTATCTAAAATACTAGTAAATGGATTTTAATTCTGTTTTGACTAGTAATATAGTTGTAGATACTGGTGTGTGTAAAGATGAAAAAAAGGAATGTAATGAAATAATTATTGAAAATGCCAAAGACCAAGTGAAAGACCAAGTGAAAGACCATTCAGTAAAAGATGGTGATGTTAATATAACTATAAAATCGTGTAAAAATATTACTTCTAAGCAGGCATTATTGATAATCCCAATTACTAAGTTTTTTTCTAATCGGGATAAGTTGAATAAGCTTATAAGTATTCTAAAGGGTGAGTCAATTTCCCTCCGTTTAATTGATTGGTTTGCTACTAATTACTGTAAAAAATTTAATATTATGTATAATCTTAATGATTATCGACCTGCTATTGAAGGCCAGACGGATGCACAACGCAAATCGTTTGATAATTTCATTATAGTCCATAATAATTATAAAGGTCAATTAAAGGCATACAGTAAACGTAATTTTGACCCGTTTTGTCGTAGAAATCGAATTCGATTTTATTATGAAGAAAATAAGTATTTTATTACAACAGTAGGGCAATTGAATTTTTTCAAGTGGGCGATTGAGAATAATATTATTGATTATATTCAAGAGCACATAAAAGTTATTGATGAGGATATGAATTTGAGGTGTGAAACAGTTAAAAAGCCAGGTACGAAAATAAATCCAGCAGTGGCATCAAATCTTGCTAATACAAATGATGAAACAAAGAAAAATAAAACAATAGATGGTACAATATCAGTAGAAACACAGGTTAAAACTCGCAAGGCAGGTGCTACCAGAAAGAAACGTAAGGAAATTTCCCAATCTGCCTCAAAATCGTTATCTATCCATAATTATCCAACTACACTGGTGTTTGATTAAACATTTTTAAGGTGTCATAGCTTGATAGGTATCAGCTTTGCAATTGGGGTGGAAAATGGCAGCGCGTGATTCTGGAATAGAAAGACCGGCTATATCACCTAAGGCAGAAAGATTGAATCCAGGTTCTTTAATACTAGCAAGATTACAATCGCCTGCAAATCCACCACGTTGTCGTTTATTGTGCGTTTTCTTATTCATTTGTTTATGGTGTTGTTTAGATTTTCTAGAATATTTTTTAGTTTTTTTATTATATTTATTATATTTAGTGTCATGTTTCTTTGATTTACTGAGTTTGTAGTGTTTGCTACGTTTATGATGAATTGCCATTTTTGCAATATATGTATATTAGCATAATATTAGATTTTATTTCTATTCTAGTATATTCTAGTATATTCTAGAATATTGTTAATAATTATAATCACTTTATGATTTAATTTATTTACCACTTAAAAGGGTTTGTCTATGGGTTTGTGTTCGCGTATGTGTGTTTGTTTGTCCTCTCTTAGTAGAAGTGATGCGTCTTCGTAAATTGTTTAAATATGTTTTTCTGTTTCTGTATGGTTCAGGACCTCTTTGCTTTAATGGAGCATAAATACGTTTACCTTTACGGTCTTTTTCTAATGCTAAGTCATCGGTTATATTTACTTGTATGAAAGTATTATATTCTGGTTTAATAATATCATATTTTTTGTTTACAAATAATGGTGTTAATATACCATGTATAATAGAATCTTGATTATTTAATATCATATATTTATTTTGGTAAATTTCTTTGTTATCTTGAAAATAATAGAATCCGCCATCTACATTGACTTCTGCTAGATATACTTTATCATTTTCTCCAATCATAAAATCAAATCCAAATTCTTGAAATGCCGAATGACAATCTGGGTATAATTGCACTTCGTTTTTCAGTACAGAAAACACTTTATGTGTTATATCTGATATTTGTGATAAATAATGTGCGTGTAATTCTTGGGAAATTATCTCTGTTGGTATATCGTCTGGAAATATTTGATATTCGCCAATTGAATGAGTATTTATATTATTATAGGATTTCGGTGAGTCATTTTCCGAGCTGGTATCAGACATACGTATAGGATTTTTTTTGTTTATGAATGCTTTCATTATATATTTTTGTGAAGTATCGGGAGTTAAGGTTTCTGGTTTTGGAAATATAGTAATGCTGGAATTAATATTGCATCTGATATGAAAAATCCTGTTATTTATTTTTTTTGTGTTAATAAATTTAGATACAATGAATGTGTAATATGTTGTCTCTAATAATTTTTTTATTTCTGCTAAATTCTTTTTTAAAGTATCATCATCACTGTTTTTAAAATTTAATATATAAATATTAGAACCAACTGCTGCAGTATATCTTATATCTCCTATGTATTCTACTGGTCTAACAATATAAATTTCTTCTGCAGTGATAGTATCATCGAATACATAACCGTTTTCTGTATATTTATCAATAATATGTATTTTAAGATATTCTTTGGTTAATGTTTCTGTTTTATTATTATTATCAATTATTATACTTCTGGCAATAAAATCTGAAATCTCTCTAGGATAATTTTTTTCTAAATTTAAGTATAATAAATTTTTGTACCCAATACATCTTAATGATGTTTTATCAAATTTATTTTTAAGATAAGCAAATGTCTTAAAATATGTAGATACTCTAAAGTTGTCGTTATAATAAATAAAACTAATATGTTTTCTATTTTTACTGTCTGACAAATCATAGTCATTGTTATCAAATGTTTGTATAAATCCGAGTCTTATTAAAAATTCTTTAATATTACTAACTGATTTAAAAGAATTAAAGTAGGGTTGTAATCGTTCTATTTTTAAATCATATTCATCAAGCTTATCGGTCCAATAATCTGGCTCTTCAGTTATTATAAAATATATATATGGTTCACTATCTTTATTCGTATCATTTATTTTAATAAGAGGTTTTTCATTATGAAATATTTCCATAAATTTTTTGTTATAAGTTTCCATTTCGCTTGGATCTAAAATATTTTGCATGTGTTTTGAAAAATCATAGTTTTTTAAATCATAATAATTTATCATATCGACACTAGTTTTACTTTTATTTTCTTTAATTTTTTGTATCCTCAATTTATTTCTTTTTTCAACTTCTTCTATTTTATTTTTAAAAAGTTTTAAGCTTACTAATTTCAAATTATCATACAATTCTTTTGATGCAATTTCTTCATTATTATTGTGTTTTGTTAATAATGCTGCCCAAGATTTTTTATAAGTTATTTTAAATATATTAACTTTTTGTGTTATCCATTGTTTCCAATATATTTTATCTAATTCCAATGCCTTTGTTAAAATTGTTGAATTATTATATTCTTTATCAACAACAGATCTTAGAGATACACCATTTTTAATATGATGTATATGTCTATGTCTGCTCATATTGTATTATTATATAAATAGAATATATTTTTATTTGGTTAAGTACTAACGAAAATATTTTCTAAATAAATAATTAACAGATACAAGCTATGCGTGATATAAAAAAAATAATTAAAACTAAAAAGCATAAACATGAAAAACCACGATTATATAAGAAATTAGGGACACACAAACAAAAACAATATCTAAAGACTCATACTAACCGAAATATAAAAAAAAAGCATTTAGATAACGTATCATATACTTATGTTCTAAATTCAAATTTTTTTAATACATTTGGTTTAAATGAAAAAATTTTACAAAATATTTTAGGTAAATTAAATATAAATAATAGTACTAACCCAAATAAAAAACATTTATTTGGATTTAGTGTTAATAAAAATTATTTTAATACTAAATTTGTAATGCAAGATAGATTTAATAATAGAACAGATATTACCAATAAATTAAAACTATATTTGAATTGTAAGAAATATTTTCCAATTATTTATAAAAAATTTTTACCAGATAGTAGACAATTGACTTATAATAGTAAAATACAATGGGATAAAAATATTGTATATTTAGCTAAACCAGTAAATGAGCGTTCTGGAAGAGGAATTATATATTTAACAGATAATAAATCATTAGATTATGCAAAAAAACAATTAAGAAATAATAATGATTCTTTTATATTAAGTCAATATATTATTAATCCATTATTATTTAGAGGTAAAAAAATGCATTTGCGAGCATATGTATTATTTACATTAATTAACAATGTTTTTAAAACTTACTTAATGAAAGATGGTGAAATTTTAACTGCAAAACACTTATATAAACCTAGTGAATTTAATAACTTAGATATACACGACACCCATTATAAAAATACAGACAATGATTATATATATCCTGAAGATTTAATTAAATATAAATCTATACCTAATATGGAAATTTATGAAAAAATATATGATGAAATGAGAAATTCACTAAATATGGTTTCTAGAATTGCAGTAATGAATTTTACTAGTTATATAAATTCTGATAATTCGTATATTATTTTTGGTATGGATTATATAATTACAGACGATTATAATGTAAAAATTATAGAAATTAATGATATTTATACAGGATATGGTAATACTTATAATAAAATACAAACAAAATATTGGAATTGGGTTAAAGAATGTGCAATATTACCTACTCTTAATTATAATTACATACCTAATATAAATGATAAATCTAATATACCAATTACAACTTTTAATATACTTAATGAGACCTAAATTAGACATTAGTTGGAGAATGAAGTTTCATAAATTAAATTAACATCATCATCAAAATTATATTTATTATTAGTATGTAAATCTTCAGCAGATACAAATTTTGATATTGAAGGTTTTATAATGATAGTGTTCAACCAATTGTAAAATCTATTCATAAATGGAGTATGTTTTTGATTATTATAATTGCAAAATTCAGGATGAGTTATATATCCAATTACAATATCATCAGTATTTTTATCGATTTTAATATTATATTCATATATTTCAAATGAATTCATTGTATTACGATATGTATATATTTCATCTTTTAATATAGGTGCAATTTTTTTGAAAAAATCTTTTATCTTTTTAAAATATTTAATGGTATCTATATAATCTTTAACATCGTCTGGAAAATATAATATTGGTAAATTATAAAAAGATATATCTTTTAACAATTCATCAGTTATGTTTATTTTGCTAAAATCTTCAGTAAAATAAATAAATCCCGCTTTATCATATATATGTATTCTAAAAATATTATTAATTATACTAAATGCAACATAAACTGCCAAATAAAATGTATTTTCAGTATTGTTAATAAATGGTAAATTAATTTTTAAATATTTATCATTATTTTTGATATCTTCATAATAATACATATTTTCTTCATTAACTAAAAGCTCATATAATTCTTTGGTTGCTGTTAAATTTACAGTATTATTATAAAAATATCCGTTAATATTATTTTTATCAACATCTTTAATTTTTACAATATTCTTTATATTATTAAGTAGATTCGGCTTTTTATTTAATATTTTTTCTCTAAATAAATAGATATCAATTAATGTATCAGCATTATTCATCATATTTAATAGCAGTATTTCTATATTAAACATATTTGGTTGCAAAATAAAAGTTCTATGTTCAAATCTATGTAAATATAAAATCGCGTTTGTTTCATAAATACTAAAATCGGATTTATTATTAGATAATTTGTATGATTTTAATATATTAAGTAATCTAGTATTATCTACTGTATCCTCATTTAGCACTTGTCTACTAATTTTATATGTTTTTTTGCACGAATCAATTAAACTGGTCTCATTTTGTGCAATTATTAATTTATATGTATCATATTTAATATCATAATCATCATTTATAGTACCATGATAATTAAGTTTATTATTTTTAATATTATCAAAACATTTTTCTTTTGAAAATGCAAAATTTAATCTATCAACATTAATAAATAGACTTATATTATCATTAATTTTATTTTTTGATAGCATATTTATATTATTTTTTTTATTAATTAATTTATTTGTGGAAAGGAATAAATCTATTATTTCATTAAAAATGTTGTTTAATAATGAATGTAAAGTTATATTTGATGGAATATATTTTTTATTTAGGAATATATTAATATTATAATTATAATATTCTGGATGAGGTATTTTCAGAAGTTTAGTTTCTTCAAAATTATAAAAAATATCTTCTAGAATAACTAAACCATAAGTATTTGTATTATCAAATAGTGCAAAATCATATCTAAAATTATATTTTGTATCACAATTAATTAAGTTTTCATACTTTTTCGGGTGTGGTTTATATTCTGTTTTTTTTTCCGAGAAAAAATTATTAAGTAAAATATCGTCCATTATGTCTTCATTAAAAAAATAATAATTATTCAAACAAATCAAATTATTTTTACCTTCGTTAGTATTGAATAATGTATTTTTTAAAACGTATTTTAAATCATCATCAATATCATCAATATCACTAATTAGCTTTAACATTATTATCAAATCTTTTATTATTAATAAATACTATATATTCTATATATACTATATATATACTATATATTCTATATATTCTATATATTCTATATATACTATATATACTATATAAAATTATAAAAATTATAAATTACAACCACCAGAATAAATTATATAAATAACATTGTATATAAAACTTTCTACACTAATTACTTCTTTATTAATACTAGTAATTTCAGATGATAATAATCCAGCGTTTTCAATAATCAATTCCTTACTTTTATTATTAATTTTGCTTTCCAACAATAATTTGACTAACATTTTAGTAAAATCCAATAAATCGATATTCAAAGATAATAATGTATATAGAAATTTTCGTATATCTAAAGCTGTTGATACATTAGATAATTTTAGTTTTTTCTTAATAAAATTTTTTGTGATATTATACATTAATGATTTTACGAATTCATCAGTTTTTAATTTATCTAGTGTAATATTTTGTGTTTCAATAATATATTTTATTTGATTAAGTGTATTTCCAATATTATAATGATTATTCACATATATTTGATAATATTGTTTCAGATATGTGCTAATTAGATATTTACTATTAAATATGTGTGTATTATCTTTATAGTTAAATTTGAATATAGTAGTGAATTCATTTTCGTTAAGATAGCCAAAGTTTATTCTAGCACACGTTGTTTTTATCTTATTGGTAATATTATTTAATTTTGCAGTAATAAAAATATAGGATGTTGTAGCATTTAGTCTGTCTAGAATATAATTTATATATTTCTGAGCTTCTTCATTGCATTTTTCAATATGACTAATAACTATTATTTTTTTAGTTCCATCAACAGACCGATTTTTAGATATTTTATAAATATATTTAAGATATTGTGATATTTCAGTCGTTGTAGATAGTATTTCAATATTCAAATAATATAGATTTTCATAGATTAACAGTTTCTGATGTTCATTATCTAATATTTTCATGTGATATATATTATTTACTCTTCTAGAATCATTAGTATCTACTATATCTTGACAATATCCTGGCATCTGATTAATTAATCCCAACACTGTAGTAAGTTTACCACAGCCATTAACTCCATATATCAATAAAGGTATATCTAGATTAGTTTCATAAAATTTCTTCAATTTATCTTTAAATAACTTTGGTGCAAATAATGCATTTTCCGGTATTAGTTTTTTGCTAATATAGTCATCAGTATTATATTTATCTAATTGAAACTCTATATGCGGTGTTGTATCTAATTCAGGTTCCGCAGACTCGCCTTCTAAATATGCATCCATATTATTCTAGTGTCTCTAGAGTGATTAATGGATTATAGCTTAATTAATAGATTTTGTTTGTTAATCTATTTTGGTAAAAAGGATATATGCTTATAAATCCAAGTTTTATATTTAAGTCCATATTTAAGCAATACTTAATTCTAGCAATACTAAAAAATCTAAGTCATAAATAATAATTACATCTTCCAGAATAAATACCCGATGGTTGATATAAATTGTATTGCCAGAGAATTTAATAAAATTAACATTAATATCCACAAATTCAACTATGTAAATATAATACTCATTGTCATCTCTGCAATTATTAGTTCGGTTGGATTATTAACTAATAATTATCAGTCAGTTATAGCTAGTAAGATAATAGGTCTAGCATTAATACCGTTTATTTCATTATGTATAATTATTATTACTTTAGATGCGCAAAAAATAATTCAAAAAAGTGCAAATTGTTTTGGATTTATATTAATTTGCTTATTTATTGGTATGATTGCTGGGATGATAAATGCTCATAAAGAATATGTAAAAGAACCTACGCCAGAAATGTTATCTCGCTCTCAGTTCAAATATGAAAGTATTTATCTAGAATTATTTATATCTTTTGTAGCTGGTATTGGTATTTATTATGCTATTGTTAAAACTAGTATAGTAGCTTTAATTGGTTTGGTATTAGTAATTTCAATTATTCCTGCAATATGTAATGCCGGCCTCTTTTATGGCATGGCTTTATATGAACATATTACTACACAAGGTATTACTAAACATTATGAGAATAATTTAACTAGTAATTCAGTAGAAAAAAATAAAAAAGATTTACATAAAAAAGATTTACATAAAAAAGATTTATATATCGATTATGGTAATCATAGTATGTCATTATTTATTTCAGATATAACAGGTGTATTTTGTGGATTTCTAACAATGTTTTTAGTTAATTGTTTTTAGTTAATTGTCTTTAGAAATCAATATCCACATTTTCTTCATCGGTATCCTCAGTATCTTCTGTATCTTCATCCACATCATTACTTTTTTTCTTTCTAGCAGATACTTTTTTATTAGCATTGCGTGCAGTTTTGCTATCTGCAGTAATATCTTTAATAAATACTACTTCTGGGGGTGCATTAGGATTATCTTTCCGCATAGTATCATTAACATCAAATATTTTCATAGGATATCCTTTACTTTTATAATATTTTTCCCGTACTTTATTCCATTTATTGAAGCTAGAAAACGTATCTTGCAAATCTATAATTAATGGTATCATTTTCCGTTTTTTCTTTTCTTCTCGCAAAATGCGACCAACTGCCTGTTCAATATTATTATGTGGTGTCATATAAATCAACGTATTCAAAGATTTACAATCAAACGCCTCTTCCGCCATATTAAATGTTGCAATAATTACTCGTTTAGTGGCACTATTATCTAAGTCTTCTTGTTTCATCCCTCCTAGATATAATCCTACACTACATTCTGGAATAGCCATATCATTAATCATCTTTTCCATTTGGAAAATATGTTCCCGACGACAACTCAATAATAGTATATATCGCCCTTCGCTTATTAGGCGAGGTAGAAATGATAAAAGGAATTTAGACCGTTTAAGACATTCAGCAATATTGGATTTCATAATAACAACATTTGGTTTTTTCTTATAATTCAATTCTTCCTTACAATATTTAGGGTCATTATTATGATAAATATATACTTCCACCGTGGAATTAGGAATATGTTCTAATTGTAAATCTTCTGCTGATTTCTGTATTTCTGCATCCTTATAAACAATTTCGCCTAAATAATGTTTAAATACACGCTGTAGATTATCAGCACGATTGGGTGTGGCACTAAGACCTAATGTGTATTTAAAACTATATTTGCCAAGAGAACGTACAAATTGCCTGGCGGCTAAATGATGGCATTCATCTGCAATAACTAATCCAAATGTTTCAAATATGTTGGTTGGGTAATCTTTATCTTTGCGTGGGTCGCTGAGACTTTGTATCATTGCTAGAACAATGTCTTTGCGTTGGATATCTAATGTTTTTCCTTGGATATAACCTATTCTGGCGTTAGGTAAATATTCCTTAATACGTTCGACCCATTGATTCATTAAAAATTCCTTATGTACTAGAATGAGCGTTTTAACTTTTAGTAATTCTGTAATTTTCAAAGCCATAACTGTTTTACCACGACCACATCCAACACTAATGATACCACCTCCTTTTTTTCTAGCACTTTCAATATATGTTGCAATAATTTCATCTTGATATGGTCGCGTTTTGCGGTCTGCAGAAAATGCAATGGTAGTAGGTTCAGGTTCAGTTAATTTAATTTTATCTGGAGTACCATATTTACTAAATCCATAATGGAAAGGTACATAGATTTTGTCTGTATTTTCTTTATATATTTTGTAAGGAGTTATATCTTCTTCACTACCGTATCCAGGACATACAAATGGTGTAATTGTTAGGTCATCTTGAATTGTTTTTAATTCTAGTGATGATATTTTATTTTTATATATTGCATATCCTTGGGATGATAAAGATGTTTTTATATTATCTACAGTTCTAGCGGGTGTAGGAATAGAAGCCATTTTAAGTAGGTATAGTAGATAATTACTAGATAATTTACTAGATAATTGCTAGTATTTTTAGTTTATATAATTATAATCAATAATGTTTTTATAATCAATTTTTATAAAATGATGAAAATAAAAACATAATATATAATAATATAATATCTTATCTAGTGTATAATAGAAAATGAATATTGACCAAAATATTAAAGCAATTGAAAAAGCAAATACCAAAGTAGTAGGTCTTTTAGAAAATCCATTTGTTAAATATGGATTTCTTATATTTATAGTAATTAGAATTATTTTTATTGACCGTATGGAAGACTGGTATCTAGAATTATTCAACAATACTTATGTTAAAATAATTTATGCCCTATTAGTTGCATATTCTGCATGTTTTGACCCTGTATATGCAATTTCATTAGCAACATTTATAATTATTTGCATTCAAGAAACATATATGCGAAAAGCTAAAAAAGCTGTAATATCTAGTGTAAATCCTCTATCTATTGGAAAGACATCTGTTTTATTAGATTCTAGTGTAGCTAAAGTTCAAATACTTCCTACTAATGCTATAATTAAACCACAAGAAGTTGTATATGAAACTATTCCAGATAAGTCTATTCTAGTGAATGATGAGAATGTTTATAACTTAATTAATAAACATACACTTCAACGCATACCAGCTCAGAATGATTCATTAATTGCTGAATATGATTATTATGAAGATCCTGCTTATAAGACCCTTACTGCAAATGTAGAAGGCAAGAATTATCTAGGTCATAACAAATTTTATATATCAGAAGATGGTTTGATGAGTGCCCAGACAAATCGCGAACCTAATGTTGACCAAAATATTGCAGTTCAAGCTTTTCCTATTTCTCTAAATATCCAGGGATTACCAAATGGATTTGATAAAGGTGTTGGAGGTGCTAATCCAGAATTAGCAAGTATTCTTTCCAACTAAAATAATTCGCCATTCTAGAATAATTCTAAAATAATTCTATAAGAATAATTCGTCTAAAAAAATAAATAAAAAACAAATAGAATTGTAATAATTATTTTTGAATTATTTATCAGATATATCAGATATATCATATATAAAAATGTCTCAACCTCAACAACCTCAACAACCTCAACCCCAATCTGCAGGTGCTCAACTAGTTCTACCTTCTGATAAAACACTTCAGCAAGCAACCAAGCTTGCTCTCAAGACTAAGAAACCTGTATGTTTTTATTTCTATATTGACTCTCTCAAGGGTAAGATTAGTATTGTAAGTGATGGTGAAGATCGTATCGTTTTCAAGAGTGAAGATGAGCATACTTCTCCCATTATAAATACTTACAAGTCTGATAATTGCTTTATTGTTGTCACCGAAAATACAATTTATATTCTAAGTTCTGAGACCCAAGTCCGCTGAACTTAATCTGCAATAAAATTTCATAATTTTATTATACTTTTTCTATTTTTTGTTCCTTAAGAAATTTTAACAATAGGGAAAAAACTGCTACTAATCTTACCATTTATTTTAGGTTGTGTAGGATTATATAATTCTTGATTATTCATAGGTGATATATATAAATTATTTCCTACCAGATTTGTATTTGCTAGAAAATCATTTAGATTATCATGATTATTCGTATTTCCACTAATTCCAAACATCCCTGATATAGAACCTGGATCAACTTTATATTCATCACCAAATAATTTTGAACTGGGTTTAGTGGTCATTGGTTTAGTAGTTATTGGTTTAGTAGTATTATACATTGCAGTAGTAGTAGGAATATTTTGTTGTCCATTTAAAGAATTATTACCAGCACCAGCATTCGTGATTGTAGTAATACCTGCACCTGTAGTGGTAGTAGCACCAGAACCAGCACCAGAACCAGTACCAGTACCAGTACCAGTACCAGCACCAGCACCAACACCAGTACCAGTACCAGCATCAGTACTAGCACCAGAACCAGCATTCGTGGTGGCAGTAGTACTAGCACCAGAACCAGCATTCGTGGTGGCAGTAGTACTAGCACCAGAACCAGCATTCGTGGTGGCAGTAGTACTAGCACCAGA
>Ga0214921_10007935_pt1 | contig 13962 bp, 15 predicted proteins | sample LL1505_MetaG_FD_177992 | JGI IMG/M metagenome (GOLD analysis project Ga0214921, IMG submission 177992) | Freshwater microbial communities from Lake Lanier, Atlanta, Georgia, United States - LL-1505 | ecosystem: Environmental > Aquatic > Freshwater > Lake | place: USA: Georgia | collected... | reverse complement strand
TTGGAAACATGGTGATCGATCAGGATACGCGGCGTAGAGGCTGGAAGAGCATTGATCAGATCCCCGATCCGACCAGCGCGTTTCGGATCAGCGCAATCAACGAGCACGATGGCATCTGGAGCCCAGCTCGGCGCCTCAAGGGCAACCTCTCGAATCGTTGGAATCACGTCATACACCGCCGGTGGGGCGTCGGCGCTGATCACTTCCACATCGGCACCGCGCTGGCCCAAAATCGCTTTCAATCCAAGTGCTGCCCCAAGCGCATCGGCGTCTGGTCGCTCATGCGGCACAACCCACAACCTCTTCGCCGTGCGAAGCGCTTCCAAGACGTTTGCAGGAACCGCTGCACGTGCTGTAGGTCGGAGTGCATCGGCACGCTGTAGATATTCGGCTGCGTGAACGGTCCCCTGCTCGCTCATCCGTTGCTCCTCCGGCTTTTCTCCTCAACCCCTGTGCGCGTTGGCGCTGGAAGTGGTGAAAGCGTCTCTGGTGGAAGCCCCCCGTCGGCGATGCTTCCGAGCAGCTGCTGAATTCGAGCGCCACGATCACCCGCTTCGTCGAGCTCGAAATGCAAATCGGGGACGCGGCGAATGCGCAACCCTTTGCCGATCACGGTACGGAGATGCGAGGCGGCGCTCTTAAGGGCTGCGAGTGAAGCGACGCGCTGCTCCTCGCTACCAATCGTGCTTACGAATACTTTGGCGTGACGCAGATCGGGTGAGGTGGAGACGCTGGTTACAGTGACGAAGCCGAGTCGTGGATCGCTGAGCGAGCGTCCGATATGGGCACTGATCTCTTCTCGAAGTAGTTCGTCAACGCGAGGCATCCGCTCCGACATGCTTAGAGTGTCCGCCTCGTTGACTTCTCACCGATGATCTCAAGGATGTCGCCCTCTTGGACGGTGACCGAAGCACCAAGTCCAATACCGCACTCCTGACCCTCCTTGACTTCGCGCACATCATCACGGAAGCGACGCAGTGACTCGATGACATCGGTGGCAACAAGGTTCCCGCCGCGCATGACGCGGACTTTCGCACCACGAGTGACGCGGCCTTCGCGAATGATGGAGCCGGCGATGACAAAGCCCTTTCCTGGGAAGAGCTGCTTCACCTCGGCGCGTCCCTCAACAACTTCGGACTTCTCTGGGTCAAGCATCCCCTCTAGCGCCGCCTTCATGTCGTCGGCGAGCTCGTAGATGATCTCGTAGAGGCGCACGTCCACCTTGTTCGTTTCGGCCATGCGGCGGGCACCTGGGGTTAGCGTTGTAGTGAAACCGAGCACGATGGCGTCGGATGCCGAGGCAAGCAGAATGTCGTTCTCGGTCACTTCGCCAGCGGCGGAGAGCAGAACGTTGATGCGTATTTCATCGCTCTGCATCTTCTCAAGCTGGTGCTCAATTGCGCCGAGCGAACCCGCTACGTCGGACTTCAGAATGACGCGCACCTCTTTGCCAGCCCCTGATTGAATGCGCTTGTAGAGATCTTCCATGGTTGCGTTTCCGTTATCCTGCCCGGCGCTGTTTGCATTAGCGGCGGCCTCGGACCAGGCGCGAGCCTCTTTCTCATCGGCGGCGATGCGGAAAATCTCACCGCTAACTGGAACCTCGGGGAGGCCTGACACAACGACTGCTGTCGAGGGGCCAGCCACCTTGATCCGACCACCATCGGTCGCTTCAAGTGAACGCACCTTCCCTGAGATCGCGCCAACAACCATGTGGTCACCAACCCGAAGGGTTCCAGTCTGCACGATCACCGTAGCGATCGGACCGCGCCCCTTGTCGCGCTGGGCCTCGATCACCGTGCCGACAGCACGTCGGACCGGATCAGCCTTGTAATCACCGAGGTCGGCAACGAGAAGCACCATATCCAGGAGGTCGTCAAGCCCAGCACCTGTTCGTGCCGAGACGGCGACGAGGGGTACATCACCGCCATAATCTTCGATAACGACATTGGATTCTGCGAGTTCGGTTTTGACTCGATCGGGATTGGCATCTGGCTTGTCAATCTTGTTGAGCGCGATGATGATCGGCACATTTGCGGCGCGCGCATGGCTGATCGCTTCCTTCGTTTGCGGCATCACACCGTCGTCCGCAGCGACCACAACGATCGCGATGTCTGTCACGCGCGCACCGCGAGCGCGCATCGCCGTAAACGCCTCATGGCCAGGGGTGTCAAGGAAGAGGATGGAACGGTCGCCGCGCTTCACCTGGCTGGCCCCAAGGTGCTGGGTGATGCCGCCACGCTCACCGGCGGCGACGCTTGTCTTCCGCAATGCGTCGAGCAGGCTCGTCTTGCCGTGGTCAACGTGCCCCATGACCGTCACGATTGGCGCGCGCGCGCTTAACGTTGCCCCCGGATCTTCGCTGAAGAATTCGGTCTTCGTTGCGGCGGGCGGAGCTTCAGGGGTTGCCTCTGGCGTAGCTTCGTCCTCTTCAGGTTCTGGCTCTTTTACGGTAAAACCAAGCTCTGTGGCAATGAGCGAAGCGGTTTCGCGATCAATCCCCTGGTTCATGGTGGCAAAGACGCCACTGCGAATCAGCGGGTTGATGATGTCGGCCGGATTTACCTTCAACAACGTCGCCAGATCGCCAACAGCGATGGAGGCGGGTAGCTCAAGAATGCCATCGTGCACCTGCGCCACGCGAGCTGGCTTTGGCTCTGGTGGCAAGCGGTCAGGGCGTGGCGGACGGATGCTCTTACGCTGCTTTGTCATCTGCTACCCCCTTTCGCTTCGTTGTGTAGTTCGGTTGCTCAGAATCAGATCAAGATCTTCGGCCGCGATTCGGCCCTTCAGCCCTCGTCGTAGTCCATCGCCGATGTGGACGTCGTGCCCCTCATCACCACTTCGGCAGATCCAGGCACCTCGACCTCCGACAGCGCCAGCCTGCACTCCCCCGTCGGCGGAGGCTCCGTATCGCACTAGCGCCTCTATCGGCTGTGTCTGCCGACAGGCCACGCAGGTGCGAAAACGAATGTCTGGCGTCTTACGCCTCCCCGCCTACTGCAGCTTCGGTTGGCGCTTCAGCAGGGCCACTGCCATCACTCGCGATGTCAATGCGGAAACCAGTGAGTCGCGCGGCAAGGCGTGCATTCTGACCACCAGCACCAATTGCAAGCGAGAGTGCGCGCTCGGGAACCACGACGGCGGCTGACTTTGACGCCTCATCAACGGTGACCGAAACAACCGGCGCTGGCGAGAGAGCACGCCCAATCGCTTCCGCGGCATCGTCGGTGTGCGCGATGATGTCGATCTTCTCGCCACCAAGGTCTTCAACCACGGCCTGCACGCGTGCACCACGCTGACCAACGACTGCCCCGACTGGGTCTAGCCCAACCTGCTTCGTCGCCACAACAATCTTGGTGCGGCTTCCTGGCTCACGGGCAATCGAGGTGATCTCCACCGTGCCCGCAGTCAGTTCGGGAACCTCAAGTTCAAAGAGCTTCTTGACGAAGTTCTTGTGTGTGCGCGTCAGAAGGATCTCTGGGCCACGAACCGTCGTGCGAACCTCGAGGAGGAGCGCCTTGACGTTTTCGCCGATGCGGAAGGTGTCGAGCTGCGACTGCTCCGTTGCAGGCAGGTATGCCTCCGCCTTTCCTACGTCCAAGACGAGGTTGCGGCGGTCGACTCGCATCACCACACCGGTGAGAATCTCACCGGCACGCTCAGCAAACGACTGCATGATCAGGTCGCGCTGGATCTGGATGAGACGCTGCTGAAGCGCCTGGCGCGCCTGGGCGGCAACGATGCGGCCCATATCGGCATCCATCTCTTCGAGTTCAATGAGGTCTCCGGCAACTGCGCCCGGTTTCGTCGACTGGGCCTCTTCTGGCGTCCACTCTGCACCTGGGACGAGGACCTCATCGACAACTCGGCGAGCCCGGAAGACCCGCATTGCCCCTGATTCAGGATCAAGGCGCACGTGGATGTCGGACGAAGCGTGTCGGCGATTCAAGGCGACCGCGTAGGACTCCTCTGCCGCCTGCAACACCGCAGCTCGATCGATACCGCGCTCAGCGCCTAGCTGAATGAGGGCGCTCACAAGCTCTTTGCTCACGTCACGCCTCCCTTCTGTACTTGCGACCCCGATAAAAAAGACGTGGGGGTCACCCACGTCTCTCGTTCGGCGGCCGTTGTTACAGCAACTATACCACGGGGAGGATGAGCCTAAAACTGAGCGTATATAGAAGGCCCGCGAGCGTGCTCCCACGCTGCGCAAAGACGGTGAGCCCTAGCTCTTTGGGTAGCGGCCCTCTACGTAGCGCTCGAGGATCTCCAGGAACTCCGCCACGATCCGATCGCCGCGCAGGGTGGTGAGCAGGGCGCCATCCTGGAACACGGGGGCAACTGGCTCCTCAAACGTCCCAGGCAAGCTGATCCCCAGGTTCGCGTGCTTCGACTCCCCTGGCCCGTTCACCACGCAGCCCATCACCGCGACCTCGAGGTTCTCGACTCCTGGGTGCAGCGGGCGCCACTCTGGCAGACGCGCCTTCAGGTACGCCTGGATCTCTTGCGCCATCTCCTGGAAGAACGTGCTCGTCGTGCGTCCGCACCCTGGGCAGGAGGTGACCTGCGGTGAGAAGGCGCGAAGGCCAAGCGACTGAAGGATCTGTTGTGCCACTTCAACCTCAAGTGCACGGTCAGCACCTGGTTCTGGCGTCAGTGAAACGCGAATTGTGTCGCCGATCCCTTGGTTCAAGAGGTGCCCGAGGGCGGCACTCGTGGCAACGATCCCCTTCATTCCCATGCCTGCCTCGGTGAGGCCGAGGTGCAGCGGGTAATCGCAACGCCCCGCAAGTTCGGTGTACACATCAAATAGATCTCGAACGTTCGACGTCTTCGCGGAGAGCAGGATGCGATCGTGAGGCAACCCCGTGGACTCCGCGAGTTCGGCAGACTGTGTCGCTGAACGCACGATCGCTTCAATCGTCACAGCCCGTGCACTTGCCGGCGTGGCCGATGCGGCGTTCTCCTCCATCAGTCTCGTGAGGAGGTCTTGGTCGAGCGATCCCCAGTTGACGCCAATACGTACCGGCTTGCCGTGATCAATCGCCACTTTGACGATCGTCTGGAAGTTCTCATCGCGATGCTTGCTCCCCACATTCCCTGGATTGATTCGGTATTTGGCGAGAAGCGCTGCTGTCTTCGGATGCGCAGCGAGGAGCTTATGGCCGTTGTAGTGAAAGTCACCAACGATTGGGGTCGTAAGACCATCATCGGCGAGTCGCTGCACGATCTCAGGGATGGCTGCGGCAGCAGCATCATTGTTGACGGTAACCCGTACCACCTGACTGCCGGCGCGCGCCAGATGCGCGACCTGCGCAGCGGTGCCGGCCGCATCTGCGGTGTCGGTATTGGTCATAGATTGCACAACGATCGGGTGTGCGGAGCCGACCATCACACCGCCCACGGAAACGCTCGGCGTTGAGCGGCGTACTGGGCGAAGTTGATCTGGTCGGTCCGCTGCAGGGCGCGCAACCACGTTGAGCTCTCGGCTCATCGCTCCACTCCAAACAGATTAAGGATGTCACCCAGTGAGATCCAGGCGAAGAGGGCGAGCATTAGCACAGCGCCCGCAGTGACGAGCTGTCGTTCAATGCGCCGTCCACGGACCTCGCCCAGGATTCGGCGAAGGAAGAGTGCCGCAACGCGACCACCATCAAGTGGCGGAATCGGCAGCAAATTCAACACCGCAAGATTTGCTGAGAGGAGGGCGGCAATGTGCAATAGACCCACGAATCCGAGCTGACCTGCGGCCGCAGAAACTCCAACTGCGATACCAATGGGTCCTGCAACTCCGCTCGTTCCGTCAGCTGGCCGGAACGGCGAGGTGATGAAGCTGCCGAGTGCGCCGATGATCGACGTTCCAGCATCCCAGGTTCGTGTAGCCGCCAGGCTAAGTGCCTCACCGAATGGACGTGTGAGTGGGCCTGCACCGTCGATCGACGCAATCTGCACGCCCATGTACCCCTGCCCTGCCGCCTCTTCTGCGGTGCGCAGTGTGATGGAGACTACGCGGGCCGATTGGCCAGGAGTTTCTACCGTCACCTGCACGGTTTCTCCTGCCCGACCTGGCAGACTTTGCAGCGGTGAATCAAAGCGGTCAAACGTTTCGCCCTCAACGCCCACGATGCGGTCACCGGGTAGTAGGCCAGCCGCGGCGGCTGGAGAACCCGGCTGTACATCTTCAAGAAGGATGCTGGAACGCTCAGCGAGTGGGCCCGAGAGGAGGAGCATCAGCAGGAAGGCGACGACGATGTTCATGGCGACACCTGCGACCATCACCAGCACTTTTGAGGTGAGCGTGGCGCGCTCCCAACCTGCAGGGTTGGTATCACCCTCTTCGCTGCCGGCCATGCGCACAAAGCCACCGAGCGGGAGTGCGTTGATCGTGAGCTCGGTTCGCCGGCCTCGCAGGAGTGTGAAGAGACGCGGAGGAAAGCCGATACCAAACTCGGGGACATCGATACCGCGGAGTCGCGCCGCAACCAGGTGACCCAGCTCGTGTACCACGATGAGCGGAACAACGAGTAGTACGAAGACGAGCACTGGTCCAGCGATGCCGGTCAGGATCTCCATCATGCGGCCCCGCTCCAGCGCTGGGCGAACACTGTCACCTCTGCGTGCAGTGCAGTGACCTCAGCGACAGTCGTAGGGGCCGTGCGACCACCAAACCGCGTCACGGCATCGTGAAGCAGGCGTGGGATGCCGCCGAGGGGAAACTCACCAGCGAGGAAGCGATCTACAGCAACCCCGTCGGCCGCAATGAGGGCACCAGGTGCCGCACCGCCGGCGCGACCAGCCTCCAGCGCAATCGCCAAGCCCGGGAATCGTGCAAGGTCGGGCGCCGCAAACGTGAGTGACCCGTGGGAGACGAGATCCACGTTCGGGATTGTTGCAGCCATACGCATAGGATAGCCGAGGGCATAACCGATTGGTCCGCGCATATCTGGGCTCCCCATTTGCGCCTTCGTTGATCCATCAACGAACTCCACGAAGCCGTGAACGACGCTTTGGGGGTGAACGACGATCTTGACCTGCTCCATCGGTACGGAGAAGAGCCGGTGCGCTTCGATTGCCTCAAGCCCCTTGTTCACGAGCGTTGCTGAGTCAATGGTGATCTTCGCCCCCATGCTCCAGGTTGGGTGCTTCAACGCCGCGTCGGGGGTAGCAGCGGCGATCTCGGCTGCTGATGCCTCACGAAACGGACCGCCACTTGCCGTTAGCCACAACGCCCGGACCCGATCGAGCGATTCACCCGCAAGGCACTGCCAGAGGGCCGAGTGTTCCGAGTCGACTGGACGGAGACGCTCCAGTACGTCGCTCCCCTTGCGCTCAGCTGCCGCACGGGCAGCGTGCATCACCACATCGCCTCCGGCCACAATGGTCTCCTTGTTTGCGATCGCGACTGCGATGCCCGCATCCAGGGCGGCGACGGTTGCGGCAAGGCCAACCACGCCAGTGGTTGCGATCAGTGCGATGTCGGGCGCGGAATCAAGGACCAGCCCGCGAAGGTCCTCAGCGCTACCGCCAACGATGCTGCGCGCCTGCGGGTTAGCCGTAGCAAGCGCATCATGCTTCGCACTGCCACGACCTGAGGCGAGCGCAACAATCTCAAAGCGATCAGGGTGTTGCGCAGCGACGTCCGCCGTCTGCAAGCCAATCGAACCGCTTGCACCGAGAAGTGCCACGCGGATGCGGTTCACTTTAGCCTCGAAGCAACAGCGCGGCGATGAGTGTCACTGGAGCGGCCAGCAGCAAGCTATCGATGCGATCCAGAACTCCGCCATGGCCAGGGATGAGATTCGAGGCACTCTCGGCGCCTGCAACGCGTTTGAAGAGCGACTCGAGAAGGTCACCCGCCTCAGCAGCAGTTGCAATGATCAAACCCCACACAAGTCCCCAGAGTGGGCGCACCTCTTCGGGGGTTCCAAGGGTGAAGAGTGGACCTGCGATCACCGCGCCAACCAGACCGGCAACGAGAATGCCGCCAATGAACCCTTCAAGGCTCTTGCGCGGCGAGAGCACGGGTGCCAACTTTCGTCGACCGATGGTGCGCCCAACGAGATAGGCGGCGCTGTCCGCCGTCCATACGATTGCCAAGAGCCAGACGATCCAACGCGCAGGTGCCCCACGATCAAGCGGGTCAAGCGACGCGAGCAACGGAAGCAGCGTCAGCGGGCTTAGCCAGATCACGGCAGCCAACGTTCCAAGAAGAAGTCGCAGCTCTGGCTCCAGCCTCTTCTCTGTCGCACGGATCGCTCGGCGGATCACGGTTCCAACAAAGATCAGGAGCGTTGCGATTGTCAGTACCGCGCCGAGCGCGGGTGTAACCGCGGCGAAGAGCGGGCTAACCAAGATCGCGGTGATCCAGCGTGCGGAAGCACCACCAAGCACCTTCGTGAGAATCCTCGACGCTTCGCGCGCAGCGAGAGCGATCAGGAGGACCGTGACTGCGAGCGTTCCTACCGGCGGGAAGAGCGCGACAGCGGCAACTGGCAGGATCAGGAGTGAGCCAATCGCTCGCTGCGTCAGCGCTCCGCTACTCATCGCCCAAACCGCCGAATGCGCTGGGCGTACATCGCAATCGCTGCGTCAAGTTCTGCAGCACCGAAGTCTGGCCAGAGTGTTGCCGTTGTCACGATTTCTGCGTAGGCGCTCTGCCAGAGCAAGAAGTTCGAGAGTCGCTCCTCTCCGCCGGTGCGGATCACGAGGTCTGGGTCTGGGGTGCCCGCCGTATAGAGCGAACCCGCGATGGTCTGCTCATCAACGCTCTCAGGAGAAGCGCCCTTGGCAACGATCGCACGCACCGCATCAACAATCTCGGTGCGGCTGCCGTAGTTGAAGGCAACGCTTAGTTGAAGATTTGTGCCGCCCACAGTCTTGGCACATGCGGCTGCAATGCGTTCTTGGGCCTGCTCGGGGAGTTCCGCGAGCCGACCGAGAAAGCGAACGGCCACTCCCTGGCGCAAGAGCTCGGGGGTTTCGTCATCGATGACCTTTGCCAAGAGGTTGAAGAGCTGCGCAACCTCTTTGTCGCTGCGTGCCCAGTTCTCACGGCTGAACGCATAGATGGTGAGGTATGGGATGCCAATCTGCACTGCATGTTTGAGGACGGCGCGCAGTGCTTCTGTGCCAGCAACATGCCCCTCGATCTCGTCACGTCCGTGGTTTCGTGCCCAGCGTCGATTCCCGTCCATGATGATCGCGACATGGTTCGGGGCGCCCTCCGGCGGTGGGGTGCTGTGTACCAGCGGCTGCGCGTCAGCCGGTCGCCGAATATCGGCGTCGGTCACCCTTCGAGAACCTCGCGCTCCTTCGCAGCGGTCAACTTATCGATCTCGGCAATCTTTACATCAGTCAGTTTCTGGAGCGTTTCGAGCTGGCGGCGGGCATCGTCCTCACCAATCTCCTTGGCCTTCTCCGCCTTCTTGACCGCCTCTTGCTCGTCGCGTCGCACATTCCGAATCTCGACGCGCGCCTCTTCGGCACGCTTCCCCATCTGCTTGACGAGGTCCTTGCGGCGCTCCTCTGTCATTGCAGGCACGCGGAGTCGAATGACGCCACCATCAACGGCGGGGGTCATACCGAGCTGGGCGTTGTTGAGCGCCTTCTCAATCGCTGGAATCGCCGTCTTGTCCCATGGCTGAATTACCAGGAGGGTGTTCTCAGGAACGCTGATACCAGCCATCTGGTTGAGCGGCGTGATCGCGCCATAGTGCTCAACCGTGACGCGCTCGACAAGCGAGGCACTCGCACGTCCGGTGCGGAAGCCGCCGAGATCCTTAACGAATGCGTCGACCGCCTTAGTCATGCGCTCAGTTGCCGTGCCGCTCATCGCGTACCCCCTTTGCTGATCAGGGTGCCGACGGCCTCGCCGCGCACCGCCTTCAGAATATTCTCATGGGCATCGAGGTCAAAGACGACGATCGGCAGGTCATTCTCCATGCAGAGCGAGACGGCGGCAGCGTCCAGGACGCGTAGCCCGTCGACCAGAACTTGCCCGTAGGTGATCGCGGGATATCGCTTCGCATCGGGATGCTTCACCGGATCCTTGTCGTAGACGCCGTCGACCTTGGTGGCCTTGAGCACCACCTCAGCGCCAATCTCGACCGCGCGAAGCGCAGCCGCGGTGTCGGTCGTGAAGTATGGGTTTCCTGTGCCAGCCACAAAGACGACCACGCGCCCCTTCTCGAGGTGTCGCACAGCACGGCGGCGAATGTACGGCTCGGCAACCTCATTCATATCGATGGCGGTCATCACGCGCGTTGGCACGTCTGCACGCTCAAGTGCATCCTGCAGGGCGAGGCCGTTCATCGCCGTTGCCAGCATGCCGATGTAGTCGGCTGTGGCGCGATCCATGCCGGTCGCGGTCGCAGCGGCCATACCCCGGAAGATGTTTCCGCCACCCACCACGATGCCGACCTGCACGCCGAGCGCCGTAACGGCTTTCACCTGTTCGGCAACGAACGCCACAACCTCAGGATCAACGCCGTACTCAAGTTTTCCAAGGAGAGCCTCCCCGGAGAGCTTCAGCAGAATTCGCTGATAGCGTGTGGTTTCGGTCATGCCGCCTCCACCGCCCCAATCATGAGGGGCCTACAACTCCTCGCCGAGCGCGTAGCGCACAAAGCGCCGTACTCGGATGTTCTCGCCGATCGTGGCAATCGCGTTCGTGATCAGCTGGCCAACGTTCTCGTCGCCGTCACGGAATGGCTGATCCAGAAGGCAGACCTCTTCGAACCACTTGCGCAGCTGCCCTTCCACGATCTGGGCGCGAATCGCCTCTGGCTTCTTGGCGAGCGCCTCATCCTCGAGGAGTGCAGCACGTTTCGCCTCAAGTGCAGCGGCTGGGATCTGATCCTGGCTTACGTAGAGCGGGTGCAGCCCCGCAATTTGCATCGCGATGTCTTTCACGAGCTTCTGGAACTGCTCGTTGCGGGCCACGAAGTCCGTCTCGCAGTTCACTTCAAGCAGCACGCCGACGCGGCCGCCGGTGTGGATGTACGAAGAGACGAGTCCCTCGCGTGCATCGCGGCCAGCCTTCTTCGCAGCGGCGGCAAGGCCAGCCTCACGAAGTGCCAGGACGGCCTTCTCAACATCGCCGCCACACTCTTCGAGTGCGCGCTTGCAATCCATCATTCCAGCGCCCGTGCGCTCGCGTAGGTCTCGTACCGCCTCTGCGCTAATCGCCATGGTGGCCTCCTTACACTGCTGGAGTGGTGTCGACGGCCGGTGCTGGCTCCTCGTCAGGCGAGAAGCTCAGCGTGCCGGTGGCGCTGAGCGCAGCGACAAGATCGTCCTGAACATCAGATGCTTCAGGGGCGTCAGCGGCATTCTCAGCAGCTGCGGCTGCAGCTTCCTGTGCCTCAAGCTCTGGAAGACGCGCAGCGCGAATCGCAGCACCCTCAATCACTGCATCAGCGACGGCGGTGCAGATCAAGCGAATGCACTTGATCGCGTCGTCGTTCACTGGAATTGGGTAGCTCAGCAGGTCCGGATCCACATTGGTGTCGGCGGTGCCGACCACTGGAATGCCGAGCTTGTTTGCTTCAATTGCAGCGAGCGTCTCGCGGCTTGGATCAATGATGAAGACCATGCCAGGAGCCTTGCGCAAACGGCGCATGCCGCCGAGCGCGCCGCGAAGCTTCTCCAACTTGTCGCCAAGCTTCGAAGCCTCCTTCTTTGACATGATGTCGAACTCGCCGGCCTGCTCACGAGCCTCAAGCTGCTCCATGAGGGTGAGGCGCTTGCGGATAGTGGTGAAGTTGGTGAGCATGCCGCCGAGCCAGCGCTTGATCACGTATGGCTGGCCGGCGCGGGTCGCCTCTTCCTGAATCGGCGCTTGCGCCTGCTTCTTGGTGCCGACGAAGAGAATGGTCTCCCCGTTTGCGCTCGCGTCGCGCACGGCGTCAAGGGCAATCTGCAGATGCTTCGCGCTCTTGGCGAGGTCGAGGATGTGGATCCCGTTGCGCTGCGCGTAGATAAACGGCGCCATCTTGGGATTCCATCGGCGTGTCTGGTGCCCGAAGTGGGCTCCGACCTCGAGAAGGTCGCGCATGGTTACTGGTGCCATAGTTCTCCTTACACGGTTATTCCACCGCGGGGCGCCTTCACGACCCCGAAGGGCCACCGTAGTGAGGCGTCTTGTTCCGCGTGCGTATTTCGCTTCCTTACGGAGGCGGACGTCCGATTCGGACGCTTGGGAATCCTAGCACGGGGCGCCGAGCCCCTACGCGACCCCGCGAACGAGCCGAATCCGCTCGCGCCCTGGGCTGCCGAGCACGAGAAGAAGGTCGATGCGGCACCCCGCCGGGAGGTAGGCGCGCTGCCGCCGGAGTGCCCCCATCTTGCGGAAGCCCAGGAGTTCCGCCGGCGTGGCGGCACCCACCTCGGCACGGCGACGCACCTCAACCGCAACGAGGGATCCGCGCGGGTCTCGGGCCAGAAGATCCACCTCAAGACGCCCAAGTCGCAGGTTGCGCGAGAGGATCAACCAGCCGCACTCAGTAAGAGAACGCGCCGCAAGCGTTTCGGCTTCACGCCCGGCGATTGCCCGTTGCGAATAGTCAATCGCCACCGACCCAGCCTCGCATGGGGGCCGTACTACGGACGTTCGCTGCGGAGTTAGCTGCGCGGCAGGAGGCCGATGCGCTCGGCCACCGGGGCATAGGTACGGCGATGGTGCGGTGTCACGCCGAGGGCATCGAGTGCAGCAAGGTGGACAGGGGCTGGATACCCCACATTAGATTCCCATCCGTATCCGGGGTAGCGCCGCGCGAGTTCAGCCATGAGTTTGTCGCGAAGCACCTTCGCAACGATCGAGGCGCAGGCGATCGCATAGACCGACTGATCGCCGCGAACCACGGTTGCGTGCGGCCCGATTAGCTCACGGAGTTCGCGAGCACTACTCCCATCAACGAGGGCAAAGTCTGGCGCCGCTCCCCTTCGGCGGGTGAGCTGCGCAACGGCACGGGCCATGGCGCGATGCGACGCTGCTCGCGGGTTGATGCGTTCCACCTCTCGTGCCGACGCAGCACCGATGCCGATCACTACGGCAACATCTCGAATCTGCTGTGCGAGTGCGACGCGACGCGCCGGCGTCAGCATCTTTGAATCACGAACGCCCGGGATGGGATCCCCTGCTGGCATCAGAATCGCGCAGGCGACGACGGGTCCAGCGAGTGGAGCGAGACCTACTTCATCGATCCCGATGACGGCACGTTGCGGATGGCCGTGGCGTAGTTCAAGTTCTCGAGTTGGCAGTGTGCGGCCACTCGTGGGCCGCAGGTCGCTCACTCCGGGGCCTTCTCCGATGCCTCAGCGGCTGGCGCATCACCTGGTGCGCTCTCTTCGGTGGCGACTTCAGCGCTCGCCTCGGTCACTTCGGCGGCGGGCGCTTCAGCAACAACTTCTGCTGCGGTTGCAGCGGCAGCGGCCTCTTCAGCAGCGACGGCTGGGGCGGCGGTAGCGGCTGCTGCGGCCTCTTCGGCAGCGGCAGCAGCGATCACGGCATCAGCTTCGTCCTTGATGGCCTTCTTGGCAGCAGCCTTCACTTCATTCTTGGCAATGTCGGTGGCGCTATCGCGGCGCTCGCGAAGCGATGACTGCTTGCCGACGCGGTCGCGCAGGAAGTAGAGCTGGGCGCGATTGGATACACCGTGTCGAAGCACTTCAATCTTCTCAATGCGGGGGCTGTGCACCTTGAAGGTTCGCTCAACGCCAACGCCTGAGGCGATGCGTCGAACGGTGATGTTTAGGCCGAGTCCGCCTCCGCGCAGGCGCATGACGGTGCCCTCGAATACCTGAATGCGCTCTCGGTTTCCTTCAACGACCTTAGCCGACACCTTGACGGTGTCGCCGGTCTTGATCTCCGGGAGATCGCTCTTCATCTGGGCGTCGGTCAGCGTGCGGATCAGATCCATGATTAGTCTCCGTGGTGGCCGACAGAACCTGTCGGCGCGG
>Ga0214921_10007934_pt1 | contig 13963 bp, 11 predicted proteins | sample LL1505_MetaG_FD_177992 | JGI IMG/M metagenome (GOLD analysis project Ga0214921, IMG submission 177992) | Freshwater microbial communities from Lake Lanier, Atlanta, Georgia, United States - LL-1505 | ecosystem: Environmental > Aquatic > Freshwater > Lake | place: USA: Georgia | collected... | reverse complement strand
GCAAAAACGTCGTAGCCACGCTTGGCCAGATAATCCATCCAGGAATAATTTTTGAACGGCACATCGAAGGCAAGAGTTGATGGCGAATAACCACCATGAACCATGAGTACGACTTTGCCAGAGGGTGCTTTGCCGTCGGCGCGTTTGAAAATCGAATCCGGCACTTTCTCGCGCACGAAGAGATCAATCGGCTTGCCGGCAATGGCGGGTACGGTCGAGACATGGGCGACCAAGCGATCAATCGTATGCGTCTTTTCCTGCGCGCTTGCCGAAAGCGTAGTTGCAGCCAACATGGCAAGTCCCAGCCCCAAAAGGTGATACTTCATCTTCCCCTCCCCTTTCTTTTGCTTTTGTCGTAATTGTCATCAGGAGAAGCACCCTTGTCTATGGGCCATGGCTAGAACTTTCTGCCTGTCCAGCTTAAAAAGGTCTTCAGAAAACTAATAAAAGAGGAGATGCCGGAGATGGTGCGGGTACCGAAGGAACGCTTCGAAGATCATTGCTGGAAGGATGTGGTCCCACCAGAAGATCTCAAACTCTATGAGACCTATCACCGCGAGACTTACATTGGCCCCAACGCCGCCATTCTCGCCATCGACCTCTATAATATCGTCTATCGCGGCGGCCCGCATTCGCCCTATGAGCTGGAAGAGAAATTCCCCAATTCATGCGGCATCTATGCGCATCAGGCCATTGAGCCGACCAAGAAAGTACTCGCCGCTGCGCGTGCTGCCGGCGTGCCGATTATTTTCTGCACCAAAGATATCGCACCCAACAATCGCCCGGCTGATGCCATTTCCACCAAGCGCCGCCAATGGGCGCCGGGCCCGGATGATTATGACATTTACCACGAGTTCGAAGTGCGCAAGAAAGACATTGTCATCCGCAAACAGCGCGCCAGCATTTTCGAAGGCACGCCGCTGAAATCACATTTGGCGCTGATGGGCGTGCGTACGTTGATCGTTCTGGGTGAAGCCACATCGGGCTGCGTGCGCGCCAGCGTCGTGGAAGGCTTTTCAGCGGGCTATCACATCAATGTTGTCGAAGAATGTACTTTTGACCGCGCGCCTCTGACGCACAAGGTCAATCTTTTCGACATGCATCATAAATATGCCGATGTGATGCATGTTGAAGATGTGCTCACGCATTTGGGCACTCTCGCCAAAGCGTAACATCACTTTCCGAACATATCGTCAAAACCATAGCCCGCTCCGCGCACTGTGCGGATCGGGTCTTTTTCCCGCCCAAATGAGAGTTCCTTGCGCAAGCGGCCGACATGCACATCCACTGTGCGCTCGTCGATTTCGACACTCATGCCCCAGACAGCATCCAGCAATTGCGCGCGTGTATAAACACGACCGGGTTTTTCCATCAATTGTTCCAAGAGGCGGAATTCCGTTGGCCCCAGATGGATTTCACGGCCCGCGCGATGCACGCGCCTGCTGGTTCGATCAAGAACAATATCACCCACACTCAATTGATCTGCGACACGCTCCGGGCTGGAGCGGCGCAAAAGCGCACGGATGCGGGCGACAAGTTCGGGCACAGAGAAGGGCTTGACGATATAATCATCAGCGCCTGTTGAGAGCCCGCGCACGCGCTCATCTTCTTGTCCCCGTGCGGTGAGCATAATGACGGGCAAATTCTTGGTTTCTTCGCGCGCACGCAACCGCCGACAGATTTCAATGCCGGCGACACCCGGCAGCATCCAGTCAAGAATGACCAAATCAGGCGGGTTTTCGATCAGCCGCAGCTCACCCTCGGCACCGCTCGCGGCATGTTCAACCTCAAAACCTTCGGCTTCGAGATTGTAAGAAACAAGCGTCGCCAAAGCATCTTCGTCTTCGACGAGCAAAATGCGTGGCTTGTTTCCAGTAGGTGCCATTAGCGCAGAACTTTTCCGGGATTGAGGATATTGCCGGGATCAAAAGCGGCTTTAATCCGCTTCATCAATTCCAGCTCACGCGGTTTTTTATAGCGCGGCAATTCATCAATCTTGAACGCGCCAATGCCATGCTCGGCGCTGATCGAGCCCTGATGAGCATGGGCATTGTCATGCACCAGATTGTAAATCGCATCATAATTCTTCATCAAATCATCGCCGCTAAAGCGCTCCGACGAGCCGACATTATAGTGCAGATTGCCATCGCCCAGATGACCAAAGGTCATATTGAGCAGGCCTGGGAATTTGGCCTGCAACTCCGCATCCGTCTTTTCGATGAAGGAAACCATATTGGAAACCGGCACAGAAATATCGTGCTTGATGCTCTTCACCGCTTGGGCTTGCGCCAGCGTGATGCTTTCGCGCAAATGCCAGAGGTCTTTTGATTGCGTCAGGTTTTCTGCAATCACAGCATCTGCAATTTCGCCCGCCTCAAAAGCCTCGCCCAGCATGGCTTCAAACATGCCGCGTGCATGTTCTTCGCCTTCCGAATCCGAGATTTCGAGCAAAGCATACCAGGCAGGCTTTTCTGCGAAGGGCAGCTTTTGCTGCGGAAAACACTGGTTGACCATATCGAGGCAGACGCCCGCCATGAGCTCATAGCCGGTGAGCGCCGTATCAAAAGCTTTACGCGCGCGGCGCAGAACGGCAATGGCATCTTCAACCGAGGCCAGCGACAGCATGGCTGTGCATTTGGCGGCCGGCTGCGGGAAGAGTTTCAGCGTGGCGGCGGTGATAATGCCGAGCGTGCCTTCGCTGCCGATGAACAGATCGCGCAGATCATAGCCGGTATTGTCTTTGCGCAATCCGCGCAAACCATCCCAGATTTCGCCATCCGCGCAAACCACTTCTAGGCCCAGCGTCAGATCGCGCATATTGCCGTATCGCAAAACCTGCGTGCCGCCCGCATTGGTGGCGAGATTACCGCCGATCATGCAGGAGCCTTCAGCGGCCAGCGAAAGCGGAAACAGAAAACCGGCATCGCGCGCGGCAGCCTGCAAATTTTGCAAAATCATACCGGCATCAACGGTGATCGTTGCATTGTCTGCATCAAGTGCGCGGATTTTATTCAAGCGACCCATGAGCAGGATCACAGCTTTGCCGCTGTCATCGGGCGTCGCGCCACCAACAAGGCTCGTATTGCCGCTTTGCGTCACAACGGGCACGCCCTGCGCGGCACAGGCTTTGACGATGGCTGACACTTCAGCGGTTGAGCCAGGACGCACGGCGCATTGCGCCTGGCCGGTCGCCATATTGCGCCAATCGGTCAGATAGGGAGCGAGCTCTTCGCCGGTCAGAACGTTCTTCTGGCCGACGATTTCGGCGAGCGCGGCAAGCAGGGTCATAAGGGTGATCCTTGAAGGTCCGGGGGCCGTTTCGGGCCCATTTGTCCCGCCTGCTCTAGGCAAAGGGCGCCGCCTTGTCGAGACTTTCGACAATGAAGGGCTAAAGAGCCCAAGTCTCTGGGGATGAATGGCCCCGCGGCCCCAATGTCAGCCCCGGAAAGGGATAGAAAAGGGACTGGAATCAAGGGGCCGAATCTCTCGTCCGGCCCCAACGGGAAGCCCATGCCTGTTTGCCCACCCAGCCCCGCCCAAAACCGCCTCCGCGCGGTGCTCGCGGCTGCGCTGGTGGCGGGCATGACGGCAGCATGTGCGCCCGATTTTGCGCCGCTCGAAGGTGACACGCCAGAACTGCCAGCAGCCTTTGCAGCAGCGCGCATGCATGACGCGAGCGAAATTGCGCAATGGCCCGATCTCTTCGGCTCGACTGAATTATCGACGCTGGCGCGCGCAGCCGCTCAAGGCAATCTCGATATTGCAGCCGCGATTGGCCGCATTCGCCAAGCCGAAGGCGCAGCACAAGTGGCAGGCGCCAATCTCTACCCAGAAATTTCCGGCTCACAGGGCACATCCCGCACGCTCTCGCCCGGCACACTGCGCGCTTCAAGCCCGCCCTTTAGTCGCACAGGAACGAATAGTTTCAGCCTCGGCCTGTCCGCCTCCTACATGCTCGATCTTTTCGGGCGCGATAGACTTTTGGCGCAAACAGCGCAAGCTGACGCCATAGCGGCCCAATTTGATCGCGAGACGATTGCACTCGCCACCACGGCAAGCTTGAGCAATCTCTATTTCCAATTGCTCGCGGCCCAAGACCGCCGTCGCTTGGCCTTGGACAATATCCGCACCGCCGAGCAAGTGCTCGAAGCCATTCGCGCGCGTGCTGAAGTCGGCACGGCGACGGAACTTGATGTCGCCCAGCAAGAAGGCGTGGTCGCCTCACAACGCGCCTCCATACCCGCGCTTGAACAGGCCATTGCGCAAAACCGCAATCTCATTGCCGTGCTGACTGGCTCCACGCCGGAAAGTGTGAGGCTGACCGGCGGCTCTCTGCGCGCTTTGCGCACGCCCATCGTGCGACCGGGCTTGCCATCGGATCTGCTGGCGCGGCGTCCCGATATAGCTTCGGCTGAATGGCGGTTGGCGGCCGAGCGCGCCAATGTCGAAGCCGCACGCCGCGCCTTTCTGCCCTCCATCACTTTGACAGCCTCAGGCAGTTTTCAAAGCGTGGCATTTAAAAATCTGATGCGACCCGACGCAATGGCGGCTTCCTTGGCACAGGGCCTAACGCAACCCATTTTTGATGGCGGTGCCTTGTCGGGCAAACTGCGCCAAGCTGAAGGTCGTGAGATTGAAAGCCTGCAAACCTATCGCAAAACAATCCTGACAGCTTTGTCAGACGTAGAAAATGCACTCATCGCGATTGAACAAACCATGAGGCAAGAAAAATTGCAGGCGCAAGTGGTGGCAACGGCGCAACGCGCGCAAAGCATTACGGCTGAGCGCTTGCGTGAGGGAACGATTGACGTGGTGACGCTTCTCAATACGCAGCTCACGCTGTTTCAGGCGCAAGATCAACTCACACAAGTACGGCTGCAAAAATACCAGGCCTATGTTAGCCTGTTTCAAGCGCTCGGTGGCGGCTGGTCGCGCCCGATGAAAACAGCTGAGGCCCAGCCATGAGCCGTGACCAGATCTTCAAACTTCTCCTCCAGCATAAAGCCAAAATCGCCGCCGTCCTCGTCGGCGTGATTTTTCTGGGCTTCCTTGGCTATGAATTCGGGTTTTTCGGCCGCGACAATGCCGCCGGAAGTCGTGGCTTTGGGGGGCGTCGCGGGCCCGTCAAAATTGAAGACGTGCCCGTGCTGACTGCGCGCGTGACGCGCGCTGATGTGCCGGTCACTTTGGATGCAGTTGGCACCGTACAATCGCTCAATTCAGTCGTGGTGCGCGCACAGGTCGAAGGGCGCCTGAACGAAATCCTCTTCCGCGATGGACAGGATGTGAAAAAGGGCGATGTGCTGGCGCGCATCGATTCCCGTTCGCTGCAAGCCCAATATGATCAGGTGCTCGCCAAAAAAGCACAGGATGCCGCGCAGCTCGCCAATGCGCGCCTTGATCTGGAACGCTATGAGCGGCTCGCCCAATCCAATTTCGGTTCACGCCAGCAGGCAGATACGCAGCGTGCGGCCGTGGCGCAGCTCGAAGCCTTGCAACAAGTCAACCAAGCCTTGGTCGATAGCGCCAAAGTCATGCTCGATTATGCCACCATTGTCGCGCCTATCGATGGGCGCACGGGCCTGCGCAATGTCGATGCGGGCAATGTGATCCGTGCGAGCGACCCGAACGGGCTCGTCACCATCACGCAGATGAATCCGATTGGCGTGCTCTTCTCTTTGCCGCAGCAAAATCTGCGGGCGGTCAATGCCGCCAAAGCGCGCGGGCCGATTGTCACGCAAGCGCTCGACAGCGACAATCGCACGCCGATTGAAAAGGGCGAGGTGGAAGTCATCGACAATCTGGTTGATGCCGCCACCGGCACAATCCGCATCCGCGCCGTTTTTCCCAATGATGCGCAAAAAATCTGGCCCGGCCAATTCGTCAATGTACGCCTTGAACTTGATGTCGAGCGCAATGTCCTGACTGTGCCATCAGCTGCCGTGCAGCGCGGACCCAACGGACCTTATGTCTTCGCAGTGGGTGAGGATTTGAAAGTCAGCATGAAAACTGTCGCCATTGCGCGCCAGAATGAACGCTTGGCGATCATCAACTCCGGCGTGGATGAAAACACGCGCGTCGTCACCTCGGGCTTTATGTTGCTCAATGAAGGAAGCTTGGTGAAACCTGCCGATGCAGATGCACCAGAAGCAACGCCACAAGCACCACCCAATCGTGACAGACGCCGCACTGGAGGCGGTGGACAGGGTAATCGATGAACATCAGCGCGCCCTTCATTCTGCGCCCGGTCGCCACATCGCTTCTCGCTGTGGCGGTTTTGCTGTGCGGTGTTTTGGGCTATTGGCGCCTGCCTGTATCGGCCATGCCGCAGGTGGATTTCCCGACGATCCAAATCACCACGCGCCTGCCCGGCGCCAATCCCGATACGATTGCCGCCATTGTCACCGCCCCCTTGGAGCGCCAATTCGGGCAAATACCGGCACTTGCGGCCATGTCATCGCAATCGGCTTTTGGTCTGTCGCAAATCACGCTGCAATTTGATCTCGCGCGAGACATTGATGCGGCCACGCAAGATGTACAATCGGCGATCAATGCAGCAGGCGCGACACTGCCGCGCAATCTTCCCTATCCACCAACTTATTCCAAAGTGAATCCGGCCGATCCGCCGATTGTCACTCTGGCGCTCTTCTCCGATACGCTACCGCTGCGCACCTTGTCGGATTATGCCGACAGTCTGATGGTGCCGCGCCTCGCCGAGATTTCGGGCGTCGGCCAAGTGACGCTGCAAGGTGGCATCAAGCCAGCGGTTCGCATTCAAGCCGATCTCGCGCGCCTGTCGGTGATGAAGATTGGTCTCGAAGAATTGCGCATCGCCATTGCGGCCGCCAATGTCGCGGGTGCCAAAGGCGCGCTCGATGGACCAAGCCAGGCCTATACTATCGCGTCAAACGATCAGATCGGCGCGGCTGATGCTTATCGCAATATCATCATCGCCTGGCGCAATGGCGCGCCTGTCTTGCTGCGCGATGTCGCCGAAGTTGTCGAGGGCCTCGAAAACGCACGCGTCGCCGGATGGTACCAAGGCCGCAATGCCATCATTCTGGATGTGCAGAAACAGCCCGGCGCCAATGTGGTGGCGACACTCGACAAGCTGCGCGCCGAATTACCGCGCATTGAACGCCTGATGCCGGCAGGCGCACGTGTTGAAATTGTCCATGACCGCACGCAATCCATCCGCGCCTCTTTGTCGGAAGTGCAGCTGACGCTGATCCTGTCCGTCTTTCTCGTTGTGCTGGTGGTGCTCCTCTTCCTGCGCGACATCCGCGCCATGGTCGTGGCAGGCATTACTTTGCCGCTTTCCATCATCGCCACTTTCGCAGCCATGTGGGCGGCAGGATTTTCCATCGACAATCTCTCGCTCATGGCGCTAACCATCGGCACAGGCTTTGTAGTCGATGATGCCATTGTCATGATCGAAAATATCAAGCGGCGCATGGAACAGGGAGAAGCCGCCCTGGAAGCCGCACTCAATGGCGCGCGCGAGATCGGCTTTACCATTGTCTCGCTCACCTTCTCGCTAATAGCGGTCTTTATCCCGCTGCTGTTCATGACCGGCATTGTCGGGCGCATGTTCCGTGAGTTTGCCCTGACACTGACCTTGGTGGTGATCATCTCAGCAGTGATCTCGCTCACCGTCACGCCGATGATTTGCGCCAAATATTTGCGCAAAGACACCTCACCCCGTTTTGCAAAATGGTTTGCGCGAACCGAAGCGCCCTTCAGCGCGCTTCTGGGCCTCTATGAAAAAACACTATTCATCGCGCTCGCGCGTCGCCGCCTTGTGCTTGGCCTCACTGCCGGCACTTTGGCGCTGACTACCCTTCTTTATATCGCCATGCCCAAAGGCTTCCTGCCTGCGCAAGACACAGGCGTGATGATCGCCATGCTGGATGCAGCACCCGAAGCCTCGTTCCGCGAGGTGACGCGTCTGCAAGCGCAAGCGACCGAACTCTTCCTGAAAGACAAGGATGTGCGGGCTGTCACTTCGGTGGCTGGCATTGGCCCGCTGAACCCGACCAGCAATAGTGCGCGCCTGACCATTGTCTTGAAAGACCGCGCGGCGCGCAGCGCATCGGCTGAAGAGATTGCGGGTCGCCTCACCCGCATGGCAGGCACGCTTCCGGGCGTCACGCTTTATGTCGAGCCCGTGCAAGACATCCAGATTTCGACACGCTCCAGTCGCTCGCAATATCAATATACTCTGTCAGCCTCTGACAGTGCTGTGCTCGCCTTCTGGTCCGAACGCTTGGCGCAGCGCCTGCGTGAAAGCCCGCTCTTGCGCAATGTCGCACGCGAGACGCAAGCTGGCGGTCCGCGCATCCAGATTGATGTGGATCGCGAAAAGGCGGGCCGCTTCGGCATCGGCATGCAGCAGATCGACGACACGCTCTATAGCGCTTTCGGTCAACGCCAGATCTCGACCATTTACGCGCAATCGAACCAGTATCGCGTGGTGCTTGAAGCCTCTGCGCCCTATCAAAGCGATCCGTCTGCGCTCTCCAAAATCTTCCTGACGGCGGCTGGCGGTGCGCAAGTGCAATTGGACAGCATTGCGCAAATCAGATTGACGACCGGCCCCCTCTCGGTTGCGCGCCTCGATCAATTCCCTGCAGCCCCCATCAGCTTCGATCTCGCGCCCGATGCGTCACTCGGCGAAGCGGTGAAAGAAATCCGGCAAGCGGAAGCCGACATAGGTCTGCCCGGCACAATCATTGGCGCCTTCTCAGCCGATGCCGCCGAATTTGCGCGCTCGCTGGCCAACCAGCCCTGGCTGATTTTAGCCGCCATCATCACCATCTATATTGTGCTTGGCGTTCTCTACGAAAGCTTTGCCCATCCCTTTACCATTCTCACCACTCTGCCCTCGGCGGGTGTCGGCGCTTTGCTCGCCTTGATCTTGGCGGGGCAGGATCTCTCGGTGGTCGCGCTGATCGGCATTATTCTTCTCATGGGCATTGTGAAGAAAAACGCGATCATGATGATCGACTTCGCGCTTGTCGCCGAGAGAGAACAGGGCCTCTCACCGCAAGACGCCATCATCCGCGCCTGTTTGCTGCGCTTCCGCCCGATCATGATGACGACATTGGCCGCCCTGTTAGGGGCTCTGCCTTTGGCACTTGCCTCGGGCATGGGTAGTGAATTGCGCATACCTCTGGGCATTTCCATCATCGGCGGCCTGCTGCTCTCGCAAGCTTTGACGCTTTACACGACGCCCGTGATCTATCTCGCCATTGATCGCTTCCGCCAAAGCGAAAAGCGCTTCAGCCCCGGCAGCAAGGAATTGATCGGATGAGCGCCCTGTCGCAGCGCTTCATCTTTCGCCCCATCGGCACAGTGCTGATCTGTGCGGGCCTCTTGATTGCAGGCCTTGCTGCATGGTTGTCGCTTCCTGTGGCCAGTCTGCCCAATGTTGAGTTTCCAACCATCCGCGTGCAAGCCTCGCGCCCCGGTGCTGATCCATCCACCATGGCCGCCACTGTCGCGGCACCCCTTGAACGGGCACTGAGCAATGTGGCCGGCATTACCGAGATGACGTCGTCATCGACGCTTGGGACAAGTGCTGTCACCATCCAGTTTGATCTCTCGCGCAAGATCGATATGGCCGCACGCGATGTGCAGGCCGCCATCAATGCCGCCATTCCCGATCTTCCGGGCGACATGCCGTCGAGCCCGCGCCTGCGCAAAGCCAATCCAAACAGCCAGCCTGTGCTGATCATCGCACTCACGTCTACCACTCTGGCGACCGATGCGCTTTATGATCTGGCTGACACATTTATCGCGCAGCGCATGTCACAGGTGGATGGCGTCGCAGAAGTACAAGTCAGCGGCTCCGAACAACCCGCAATCCGCGTGCGGCTCGACCCCGCGCGTTTGGCTGCGATGAATCTCGCGCTCGAAGAAGTGCGCACAGCCATCAACAGTTCCAATACAGCTTCACCCATTGGTGGCATTGATGGTGACGAGACCTTCCTCACCCTCTCCAGCAACGGCCAGCTCACCGAGCTGCAAGATTATGCTGACGTGATCCTGCGCACGCGTGGCGGCGCACTGGTGCGCTTGGGCGATGTGGCGACCATCGAACGAGCCACGCGCAATTCACGCTCCGCTGGTTGGCACGACGGAAAGCCCGCGGTTCTCATCCAGGTCACCAAACAGCCCGATGCCAATGTCATTGAAACAGTCGATGGCGTGAAAGCCATTCTGCCGCAATTGCGTCAATGGATTCCCGCTGGCGTTGATTTCTCGATCATGAGCGACCGTACGGTGACGATCCGCGCGTCCATTGCGGATTTGCAAAAGACGCTTCTGATCTCGATCAGCCTTGTGATGGGCGTCGTCTTCCTCTTTTTGCGCCGAGCCACGTCAACGCTGGCTGCAGGAATCACCATTCCGCTTTCGCTGGCTGGCACATTTGCGATGATGTGGCTGGCGGGCTTTACCATCGACACTTTGTCGCTGATGGCCATCATCATCTCGGTCGGCTTTGTGGTCGATGATGCCATTGTCATGATCGAAAATATCCATCGCAATCGCGAAATGGGTTTGAGCACTCTGCAAGCGGCCCTCGAAGGCGCGCGGCAGATTGGCTTTACCATTCTGGCGATCAGCATTTCGCTAGTGGCTGCCTTCATTCCGCTTCTCTTCATGCCGGGCGTGATCGGTCGCGTGTTTCGCGAATTTTCTCTCACCATGGTTTTTGCGATTGGCTTTTCGACCCTCGTCTCGCTGATCGTCACGCCCACCATTTGCGCAAGACAAAAGGGCGAGGAGCCGTTGCCAAACCGTTTTGACACTTGGCTGGAGGCGCTGAAAAATATTTATGCGCGCACACTCAAACCCGCTCTGGCGCGCCCAGCCCTGTCGATCATTCTCGTTTTGGTCACGACAGGCCTCACCGTCCATCTCTTTCGCACACTGCCCAAAGGCGCGATCCCGCAAGATGATCTGGGTCTCGTCTTTGCCTGGACGGAGGCTGCCAGCGATGTCTCCTTCCCGACGATGAGCGAATTGCAGAAGAAAGCGGGCGCGATCATCGAAGCTGATCCATCTGTGGCCTCGACCGCATCTTTCGTCGGCTCCGGTTTCACCAGCAATTCAGGGCGCATGTTCATCAGCCTCAAGCCACCCGGCGAGCGGAAAGAAACAACGCAGCAAGTGATAGATCGCCTACGCCTGCAATTGACCCTCATGCCCGGGATCCGCACTTATCTTTGGGCGGTGAGTGATGTGCGTGTGGGCGGGCGACCAAGCCGTTCCTCCTTGCAATTCACACTCTGGGGATCTTCCTCGGAAGAAATCGATGAGTGGACGCAGAAGGCACTTGCACGCTTGCGCACCTTGCCTGAGATTGTCGATGTCTCGAGTGATCGCGACAAAGCAGGACTTGAAGCCCGCGTGCTGATTGATCGAACTGCAGCCGCGCGTATCGGTGCCTCCATGACAGACATCAACAATGCTCTATCGAACAGTTATAGCCAGCGGCAGATCTCCACGGTCTATGGTGAGCGCAACCAATATAAAATCGTGCTCGATGTCGCGAGCGACCGGCAAGATGATCCTAATGATGTGTTGAACCTCTATGTGCCCGCCTCAGGCGGGCGGCAAGTGCCACTGTCCGCTATGGCGCAAATGGAGCGTCGCCTCTCGCCTGTCGCGGTCAATCACACGGGTCTGTTTGCCTCCGCCACAATCAGCTATGCGCAGGCCAAAGGTGTGCCCGTTGAGCGCGCAAACCGTGCTGTGCAGGAGGCGGTCTTGGGACTGTATCCGCCAGATTCCATCCGCACCGATTTTTCCGGCGATGCGAAATTTGCCGACGACAGTGGCGCCAGTCAGGCCTTTCTCATTCTGGCGGCGCTTGTCTGCGTCTATCTGGTCTTGGGCATTCTCTACGAGAATTTACGCCACCCGCTGACCATTCTCTCCACACTCCCCTCGGCAGGACTTGGCGCATTGCTGGCGCTGGCGATCACCGGCACAGAACTCTCGCTGATAGCTTTCATCGGCATGATCTTGCTGATCGGTATTGTGAAGAAGAACGGCATCATGCTTGTCGATTTTGCTCTGGCCGCCCAGCGCGAACGGGGACTGGATGCGGCGACCGCCATGCATGAAGCATGTCTGGCGCGCTTCCGGCCCATTCTCATGACAACCTTGGCAGCCATGTGCGGCGCTCTGCCTCTGCTTTTTGCCGAAGGACCGGGGGCTGAAATGCGTCGCCCGCTCGGCATCACCATTGTCGCAGGGCTTGCGCTCTCGCAATTGATCACGATTTACACGACACCCGTCATCTATGTTGCCATGGAACGTCTGCGGCGGAGCAAAGTCGCATGATGACGGTCTTCACCATTCTGGCGCCCATCTGCGCCTTCTTCGCTTTTTTAGGCGAGGACTATGTCATCGGCACAATCTTGGCGGTTCTCTCGCTCATGCTGTGGCGAGCCATGCTCAACCGCTAAATACAAAGGCCCGCCAAGAGGCGGGCCTTCTATTTCTTGCGAAGCGACGTCGCTTAGTGCATGCCGCCCGAGCTCATGGCTGCGGAAGATGCACCCTTCTCGCCAGATTCTGCCGAACCTGAACCATTGAAGAATGCATTCAAGATCACGGCGGCAATGGTTGTGAGCAATATGCCTGAGTCCAGGATCGGCTTTAGTTCTTTCGGCAGCTTTTCGAAATAATGAGCGGCACAGCGACAGCGCCGGCATACATGACAAGAACGTGCTGAATACCAAGCGCCGCCAAGCGTGGCGCTGGTAGAATTTCATCTACGGCATGCGGGTTAGACATGGAATCCCCCCCTCGTTATGTCAGCTGCCGAAGCAGCCCTTTTTTTTCATCGTCCAGCCCCCTCAGGCTGGCAGACGATCTTTCAAACGCAGAAGCGCAATACGTTCGATTTGCGTGAGTGCTTCGGCGAATTCTGTGTCGGCATCATGTGCGATGCGCCGCTCGAAGGCTGCCAGAATGGCGTCTTTCGTCGCGCCCTTCACAGCCATAATGAACGGGAAGCCAAAACGCGCCTTATAGGCATCGTTCAGCGTCGTGAATTTTTTGAGTTCTTCTGGCGTTAGCCTGTCGAGGCCGGCAGAGCCCTGCTCTTTGGTGGAATCAGCTGTCAGTTCTTTCGACAGCGCCAAACGCCCTGCCAAATCCGGATGGGCATTGATCAGCGCGAGTTTTTCTTCGCGGCTCATCTCGCGCATCACGGCAACCAGCGCCTCATGCAGGCCGCCCGCTGTATCTTGCACGCTGGTCAAACCGCGCTTGTGTGCGCGCTGCGCCACTTGCGGCGTGTGCTCGAAAATATCGCCGAAGGCAGAGACGAATTCTGCTTCACCCATGCGTGAGGGCTGCATCATGAACCCCGATAGGTGGAATAGGCCCAAGGCGAAACGAGCAAGGGCACATGGTAATGTCCATCCGCTTCGCGGATGACGAAACGCAACGGCACGATGTCGAGAAACAATTCAGCGTCCGTATCGCCAGCCGCACGGAAATAATCCGCGACATGGAAACGCAACTCATAAGTTCCGGTCGCATAATCATCACCGACCAAGAGCGGCGCATCGGTGCGCCCATCGGCATTGGTCGTGACGCTTTTGACCAGCACGGATGATCCATCCTTGCCGATGCGCATGAGATCCGCGCGCACGCCTGCGGCCGGCTTGCCTCGTTTGATGTCGAGCACATGTGTCGAAAGGCGGCCCATTGGAATCTCTCCCTTTCGCCCATGATAGTCTTTGGCAATCAACGCATTTTCAAAAAGGAATTGAAACTCATCAGCCCATTTTCGTGGGCATTCATCCCTTAGCCTTTGGTCTTACACGAGAATGGCCGCTTGGCGGGCGAGATAGGCCCGCACGTCGGGCACCAGCATATTGGCAAAGGCGGGGACCTTGACAGGCATGGCGCGCGGACTGGTCATCCGGATTGACGCACC
>Ga0214921_10007933_pt1 | contig 13964 bp, 13 predicted proteins | sample LL1505_MetaG_FD_177992 | JGI IMG/M metagenome (GOLD analysis project Ga0214921, IMG submission 177992) | Freshwater microbial communities from Lake Lanier, Atlanta, Georgia, United States - LL-1505 | ecosystem: Environmental > Aquatic > Freshwater > Lake | place: USA: Georgia | collected... | reverse complement strand
GGTCCGGGGCACCGGGTAACAGAACGCCCCACTAAAATAAATTCACTATTATTCACATCAGTTATTTTGAAATGAAACACAAAGAAGTTTCAACGAATATTCAACGAAGAAATTTTCTAAAATTTTATAAGTATAAAAAATATAAATTATACTTTAATTATCGTAATTACGATTATACGCAATTGCGAATATAGTCATTTTACAATCGAATAAGAAAGTACTGTCCAGATTTGAATATCTTAATATAATTTTTTCCCTCTTTAGTTGCTAAAAAATCTTCCATTGCCAAAAAGGCTCCATAGAGCGCGGGGGTACAGGCAGGATCTTCGCAAATAATAATCCCACCCTTAACCACTAAGGGGCTTATCTTCAAAAGACTATCTCTCGTCGACTCAAACATATCAACATCAATATTTGCCACGACAATCTTCTTGATAGCACTTGGCAACATGTCAGTGCAAATGTTACTTTGAACAAGTTCAAAATTAACACTAATATCAGAGAAAGTTTCTTTAATATAATTCATCGTTTTTTCTACCCCAAATAATTTAAGAGTGTCTGCCCAACTTACATCAGAACTTTTATAAGCCTCATCATAATTGAATCCATCAAAAGTATCTAAAAGCCAGGCTTTTCTATTTACCTTATTATTTTTTTCATCACGAAGGTCACACAAATAATTAAGAGCTGTTGAAGCGCTTCCTCCTTTATGGACTCCAATTTCAACATAATCGCCGTCCAAATTCTTAGTCAATTCGAGTGCTTCGCAAATGTTTTCATGAACAATATTAGAAAAAGGAAACAATCTTCCAGTCTTTGTCTTTTCGAAAGTCGATAGAATTGCATTTAGTGCACGACGATTTATAAATCTATAGTGTGTATTACTATAATCAAAATGTGGAAAGAAGACTCCTCCGCAACTAGTAATTCTTCGTAATTCGGGCAGGGCATCAGAATCGCAAAGATAATAGATATAAAAAAACGAATTTCGAACTTCTTCATTAGATAGATTATAGGTAGTGCGCAGTACTTGTATGTCTTTAAGTGTATCCGGCCGAATATTACAATCTGTTAATAAAAATTTTTTTTTGTCATTAAATTGATCGCGATGTGCGCTTTTCCATTGTTGGTGATCAACTTGCGCTTCGGAAAAAATATCTTTCAGGTTAAAGCGAAGACCCACATTTGTTTTTTTTGAATAAATCTTTCTCCAGAGAAAATTTAATAATCTAGCCAGAAAAATAATAAAACCTCTTTCTTTAAAAATAACAAAGCCTTTCTTACATAATTCATAATATTTATATAAATAATTTGTAAATAAATTTTTAAAAATCATTATTTTTTTTATCACAATAAAAATTTTCAAAATTTAGAGTTAATATATTTGATCCAATTTTTAATTCTTTACGTATTTCTTCAGTGATATAATTATAATTATTTTGAAGGTCATTTTTATAAGAATGTCTTAATTTCACATTAAATTTATTTATCAACAAGTCAATAATATTTTCAATAATTACGTATTCATCTGAAGTAAATCTTTTTATTTTATCTGGAAAGAGCTTATCGTAAATTAAATCTCCAAATATTTTTATTATAGGAAATTATAGAGTGTTTGAGGAATTTTTCTATAATATTTTAACTTGTTCAAATGTTCATTACTCAAGACTAAACGCCAAAGTAGATAGTTATATATTTCTTTTTTTACCCCTCCGCCCCCCCCCCTCGTGATCCTCTATTATTTGAAAATGGTTCGGAAAACCTGACGCACTACAGCCGCACTGACTGTAAATCCTAGACAGGATTCAACTCTAGTGCTAAATTTAATTAAGTAAGAAAATATTTAAAAACGTTACTAGTCTTAATGAATTTGAATAGTGTTTGTAGATTCAAGAAGAAAGGTCCGGGGCACCGGGTAACAGAACGCCCCACTAAAATAAATTCACTATTATTCACATCAGTTATTTTGAAATGAAACACAAAGAAGTTTCAACGAATATTCAACGAAGAAATTTTCTAAAATTTTATAAGTATAAAAATATATATAAAATATATTCTTTTATCTTCAATCATAAAATCTCAAACTACAATACGGGTAACAGAACGCCCCACTTTTTTTATTTCAAATTAAAAAAAATTTATGAGAGAGAGAGAGAGAGTCTAAAGCGAAGTCTTAAAAATTTTCTATCATATATACGATTTTGGATATTAAAAAATCAAAGAGAAAAAAATTTAGCAAAAATTTTATATAATGTTATAAAAAAAAATAAAAAAATAACTATTTGCGATTATGGTAGTGGATTTAATCCAGATATAATTAAATTACTAGCAAAAAAAAAAATTTTTAAAAAAATACATTGTTTTGATTTTTATAATGATCAACAATTATCTTTCTTGAATAAGAACAAATTAAATATTAAATTTAAAAATATTAAAGATTTGAAAAAAGTAAATACAAAATACGACGTGACAATTGTGATTGATGTCCTACATCATATCGGAGTTAAAAATAAAATAATAAAAGAAATTTTAATTAATTTAAAAAAAATTAGTAAAATTCTAATTATTAAAGATCACTATGAACATTCTAAATTTGATAGATTATTGCTTCGCATAATGGATTTTATAGGTAATTACAAAGATAACGTAAATATTCCCAAACAATATTTTACTAAAGAAAGTTTTAAAGAAACTTTATCAAGTTCAGGATTTAAAAATGTAAAAATTATCTCAAATTTAAAAATATATTCAAAGAAATTTTTATTTTTTTCTAAAAGTAGTCTCCATTTTTTATGTATAATAAAATAGTTATTTTACACCAATTCCAACGATTTTTATCTTTTATCATTTTGAGATGATTTTGAGAAATCCTGACATACTGCCGACGTACTTACCATGAAAATATAAAATTTTGACTAGAATGTTGCCTTTATAAAATAAATATAATATTTTGAGTAATTTGTGAATATATAATAGAAGTCCAAAAACTTTGCTTACAAAAACTTTATTAATAAAAAAATAAAATGAAACTTAGCGTAATAATTCCTTGTTATAATGAAATTAATACTTTGGAGCAAATCATTGATAGGGTAATTGCTCAAAATTTGTACAACAAAGAAATCATTGTAATAGATGACTATTCTACCGACGGAACTCGTGAAATTCTAAAAACTAGAATCGAAACTAAAGTTCAAAAAATTATTCTAAATAGTAAAAATTTTGGAAAAGGGTATTCATTAAGACAAGGTATTAAAGCAGCCAGTGGAGATATAATTTTAATACAGGATGCTGATCTTGAGTATGACCCAACAGACTACCCTAAGTTAGTTGAACCTATTAACAAGGGATATGCTGATGTAGTTTATGGATCAAGGTTTATTGGTGCTGATGAAAAAAGAATATTATTTTTTTGGCATAGCGTTGGAAATAAAATACTTACTTTATTTTCAAATATATTTTCTAATTTAAATTTAACCGACATGGAAAATTGTTACAAAGTTTTTAAATCTGAAGTAATTAAAAATATTGATCTTAAAGAAAATAGATTTGGAATTGAACCCGAAATAACTGCAAAAATTGCCAAGAAAAATTTGCGAATTTATGAAGTTGGAGTAAAATATTACGGAAGAAAATACAAGGATGGAAAAAAGATTACTTGGAAAGATGGATTTAGTGCTTTGAGATGTATAATAAAGTATAATATTTTAAATTAGTTATTTTTTTCCCATAAATAATAGTCAAATTTTTTTTCTGAAAAATCAATTAAATATTTCATTGAATTTCCTGATGTTTCTACAACTCTTTTTTTTCCAATCCAAGTAGGGAAATAATCTAAATCGATATCTTTAGGACCAGCAATTGTATTATATTGATTGATGTTACCAACAAGTTTTCCATGATACTTTTTATCAACTTCTAAATAATAAAATCCATAAGATGACAAAAGATAAATTATTTTTTCTTCTTCAAATATTTCACTGCTTTTATTTATTTTTGTTAATTTATTTTTTACAATGTTATCAGGAATATATTTTAACAAAGAAGAATTGATTACAACTCTACTATTATCATTAAGATATTGAATTAATTCTTTTTTTAAATAATTGTCATTTTGGTCAAATTTTAAAGATACTGCAGAAAAATAAATTTTACTTGAGTTAAAAATAAAGAAAGAAATTATTATAAATAAGAAAAAATTTTTATAAATAAAAAAATTTTGATATCTTGTTGTGATAAAATTAATTCCAGAAGCAAAAAAAATAGAAATAAATGGAAATAAAATTGTTAAGTTTCTTATATTGTTAACCCTGCTTAGAGATATTATTGCTATATAAATTAATATTATAATAAATAAAATCATTTTAAACTTATTGTAAAATTCTAGTTTAATAAAACCAATAACGCTTATAAAAAAAATTAAAAATGATATAAGAATATTTTGGGATGAAATTCTGAAAATAATATATTTAATATTTTTTATAAAATGTTCAACTCCAGGCTCTACAGATAAAAACCCATAACCTGTTTTGAAATAAGCCTGTTTAACGAAAAAAATTTCTTGAAAAAATTTAATTGGTTGAACAATAATTCCAGGATTTAAAATAATAAATAAAGTTGAAAAAATAAAAAATATAAAAAAAATATTTTTGAAAGACTTTTGATATAAAAAACTTAGAATAACTGGAAGCATTAGAATTATACCCGCTGTATATTTTGTTGAACATGCCAAAACGGAAAAAAAAGTTGCTCCAAATAAATATGCTTTTTTATATTTTTTTAAAAATTTTATTGAAAAAAAAATTACTCCACTCACAAAAAAAACCGCTAATATATCTGGAGCTATAAACCGCCCCATGCTCCAAAATTGGAATGATAATGGAATAGTCGCAGCGCCTAATAAACATGCATATTGATTTAATCGTAAATTTTTTAAACTCCAAAAAACAAAAAAAATTGTTAACGACGAAATAAAAATAAATACTTTTCTCAAAAAAAGTACAAGATCTTCATTAATTTGAATATTAAAATTAATTAAAGTAATTTTATCAGATGCAATTGTTACTAGATGTAAAGAATCTCCAACTCCAATAATTTTATACTCACCAAAATGATAAAAAAAAGATGATATCAAAGATATCAAATAAACCATCGACGGCTGATCATATCTATTTGGAAGAGCTATATTTGTAATATAAAATTGCTTAACACTTTCTAGTCTTAAGGGAATTTCATCCCAGTGTTCTCCAAAGTTAACAGCTAAATTTGATGTATAAATATAAAAAAAGAAGATGAAAAGTAAAAAAAAATAAACAATGGTATCAATAATTAATTTTTTTTTCATTATAAGAAATATTTAATCTTTTTTAAAAAGAATTTTTTCTAAATTTGTAATCTAAAAAACTATCTTTTTGGTCAATAGAAAGGTTTTTTGCCAAATTTATTCCCATTTCAATAGAGCCGTCTGAATTATTATAACTAAACAAACCTGTTCGTCCTATACAAAAAATATCTTTACTTTTTTCTAAAAAACTAATGATAAACTCCAATCGTTTTTTATAGTGCAAATCATAAAATGGGTAAGCATCCTTAACCTTAATAACCAAGGTATCACTAATATCTTTTTTTTCTAATAAACCTATTTTAACGCAATCATCAATACATCTTTCTGTTAAATCTTTTTTACTGTAATTCCAGGGATTATTTACTGATTTATCAGATCTATAACATGTAATATCTAAACATAATGAAGTTTGATTCTCAGGACTCATTTTTTTTGACCAGTTTTTAAATTCTACGGCTCTATTAAAGATTATATTTTTATCTGAAAAATATAGCCAATGATCGTCGCTAATTTTATCTTTATCAATCATTAAATATACAAAAATAATATCCATATATCTTAGATCAGAAATAGATTTTGAGACTTCTTCATTTTTTTCATCTAGTGATTCATATAAAGAATAAATAGGAATTGTAGAAATAATTGCTTTATTATAAAAAGCAAATTCTAATAGATTATTTTTTTTCCAAAAAACTTTTTTATTTTTTATATCTATTCTTTCTAATTTTGCACCAGTATAAATTTTGCAAACACAATCATCTTCTTTTTCTTCTACATTTATTAAATTTGCGTATGTATCTGGGATGTCTTGGATCCCATTGATAGGATACCAGAACTGACCTCCGTCAGGAGCTAATGCTTGGTCTTTTAAAGAATATGAACTGAAATCAAATTTAAAGATTTTTTTTAAAGTTATATTAACTAATTTTAAAACATTAACTTGTTGAAATCTTTGATTTGCCCAATCTGCAGAAATATAGGCAGGATCTATTTTCCAAATTTTAGACGTATACTCTTTCGCCATTAATTCATAGAGTTTTTTACCAAAAAAATACTCAAACCATTCTTTGTAACTTATAAAAAAATATTTTTTATAAAAAAATCTTTTTAATGTAGAATAAAAAAAACTAAATGCAGATATAATAGATTGATGTATTGGGGCAGCTCTAAAAAAATTTTGTAGTTGAAAAGGATACTTTAAAAATTTATCAAACATAAAAATTCTACTTTTTTGATTATGTAAATAAAAATTATTGGACATAATTTCTTTTACTTTCTTCATGACCTCTTCATTTGCTGAATGAAATCGATGCGCACAATAATCAAATCTAAAATTTTTATATTGCAATGTCTTACTCAATCCACCAACCTCACCATCTTTCTCTAAAATTAAAGTACTATAACCCTTTGTTTTCATCTCATAAGAGAATGACAATCCAGCCATGCCGCCACCAATCACGATATAATCAAAATTATTTTTTTTAATTTTTTTATCCATAATAGCTTGATATCAAGTATAACAAGGAGGTTAAAATATTTATAGTACTAATCTTAAATAAAAAAATTTATAAATTTAAATTTATCTAAAATTAATTAAGTATAAAAAATTTATTAGTTTAAAACATGAAAAATTGATGTAAGAATTGTTAAAAAATAAAATTTTATGAAAAAAATTGAAATTTACACAACTAATTATTGTCCATTTTGCGTAAAAGCAAAATCATTATTAAATAAAAAAAAAATAAAATTTTTTGAAATAGATGTGTCAAATAATGAAACTTTAAGAGAAAAGATGTCTGCTATGGCAAATGGTGCAAGGTCTGTGCCTCAAATATTTTCTGATAACGTTTACGTTGGTGATTGTAATAAAATTTACGAATTAGATCGGGAAAAAAAATTAGATAAATTGTTAGGTCTGGAATAATTTTTTAATGATTGCATCGCTTTCGATTGCTTTTTTCGCAGGTTTAATAAGCTTTTTGTCTCCTTGTGTGCTACCTTTAATTCCTGGATATCTCTCATTTATCTGCGGATCAACGCTTAATGAATTAGATATAAAATCTAAAAGTTTTATATTAAAAAAATCTTTATCTTTTTCTTTAGGATTTTCATTTATATTTATATCACTAGGAGCAACTGCTACTTTTATTGGAAGTTTATTACTTCAAAACTCAAAGATTTTATCAACAATATCTGGAGCAATAATTATTTTTTTTGGGATTTATTTATTGGAATTATTTAAGTTTAATATTTTAAATAAAAATTTTGGTAATTTTGAGATCAAGTATTCTAATAATTTGTTATTTCCATTTTTAGTAGGTATTGGCTTTGGATTTGGTTGGACTCCATGCATCGGGCCAATTCTTGGTTCAATTCTAGCATTTGCTTCAATGGAAGATTCTATTTACAAAGGGATCTCTTTATTAAGTTTTTACTCTCTAGGTCTTGCGTTTCCTTTTATATTTTCGAGTCTGTTAATTAAAAAGTTTTTACTTTTTTCAAAAAGCGCAAAAAAATATATTAATAAAATAAAAAAAATCTCTGCTATAATATTATTAATAACTGGAATTTTAATTATTACAGATAAGCTTCAGATTTTAGGATTTTATTTAATAAAATATTTTCCAATTTTACAAAAATTAGGCTAAATATATTTTGAATACTTGAATTATTTTTCCAAAAAACCCATCACCCACATTAATTGAGCAACAGTGAGGAATGCTCCATGTCGAAATAAATATAATACTAATCAAACCTATAATTAATTTATACTTAAAATGTATTATCCTTATATTAGAATCTTTTAAATATAACCCAAAAATTATAATTAAAATCATGCCGTGAACAAATAACCATCTTCCCCAATCATAAGATAAGAAAAAAATAGGAAGAGAGCATAAAAGGTTTAATAGAATAAATGAAAAGTTCTTTATTAAGAATTTTGGTTTAAATGAAATTGTTGCTAAAAATGATAACAAAAGCATCAAAATCAATGTCCCTAAAATTGAATATACTTTGAAATAATTATTAGAAATAATAAAGTTTTTAGTAGTTATTAAACTATCTTTTAATCCCATAATCTTAGATCCGGCTAAAATTTGTTCTGTGCAAATTTGGTTAAGATAATTTAATTCAAAAATATTTTTACACATTAAAAAAGCATCAATTGGTCTATCAAAAAATAAAATAGCAAAAGTTGCGGTTAACGGAAGTATGATGAATATATAAAAGTATTTTATTTGATATTTATCTTTTTTAATAAAAAAAATGTGAAAAAAAAAAAAATAAGATAAATAAAAAATAAAGCTTTCATGAATTAATATGGAGATTGATGACAATAAAGAAATCAGAAATATTCTGTAATAATTAGGTTCTTTTTCAAGAATATTTACATAAATTATTAAAGTAATAAAGATTAAGAGTTCTGCTCTACCAATGAAAAATGGGTCATAAACATAAGCCATTATTCCAATCGGCGAAAAAATTAACAATAAATAGTAATAATTAATATTTTTTAACTTTTTTGCATGATTAAAAAGTAAATATATGAAAGTTAAAAAAAGAAGAGAATGAAAAAACTTTAGAAGTATAAATATATTAATATTAAATAACTTTGATGAAAAAAATAAAATCTCCCCAACAAAACCTCTCTTAATAAAACCCTGACTATAATTATAAAGCCACCATGTAGTGGTCGCATGAATTTGATTATTTACAAATTTATTAATCTGATAAAAATAAATTACACAAACAATTATGAAAAATATTTTAATCAAACTTTTTTCTTTATTTTTAAAATAATTTAAAGAATAACTCATAAATTTGATTTGTGATTTAGAGAATAATTTTATCTTATTAAAATTTAATATCTATTAATTGTTAATGAATCAAAAAATTATATAATCTATCTGCAACTTTTATATGACCTTGTTTATTCAAGTGTCCGTCTATTAAGAAAAAATCTTTTTTTTCATAATCAACATCTATAAAATACACGTTTTTTATATCAGTATTATTATTTAATCTAAAATTATCGTAATAAATTTCATGCCCATTTGAATAAATAACTATAATTTTTTTCGTTTTTAAAAAATTATAGTTATTTAATATTTTTAAAAAAGAATCTTCTTCTTTTTTCCAGTCTAATTTTTTTTCAGAATATTTTAGTGGAACCGTCACAGCATAACGTACTCCTTTGCGTAATCTTTTAAAAAATGAAAAATTATTTGAATGCATTTTTTCAAACTTTGAATAATTATTTCTTGATTGATTTTCTGAAAAATAGATATTCTCTTGATAATCGTTATTGCAATACTGAATAATAACAGTGTCTATTTTATCTATTAAATTAGATTTCTGTAATCTCATAATCTCTCTATTAGTTGCGTATCCCGAAACTGCCAAATTATATACTGGTCTTTTAATTTTCTTTTCAAGAATGTATGAAAATGTTTCATCATCATTTACACCCCAACCCATAGCATGGGAATCTCCTAATACCGCTATACCTTTAATCTCCTTATTATTTAATTTAATATTTGTATTATGAACTCTTCCTTTGTCTGAAAAATTTAATTCAGTTTTAAATTCTGTATTATTAAACCTGCAACTACCATGTCTTGGTTTAAAGATTAAATCATTATCATACTCAACACAGTCTGATTGATTTTGCCAAATTTTTCTAAAACCTAATTGGTGATAAAAGCTTCTTTGGTATTCAGTAATTATTTTAAAGTCTAATAATTTTCCCTTTAAGAGAATAAATGAACTTAATGTAAATATTGAAATAGAGATAAAAAAATAAGTAATTATCAAAACAAAAAAAGAAACAAAAAAAAATTTTAATTTATTCATATAAATTTAAATATATTTTTTTAGTAAAAAAATGAAAATATGTCTTATAATTTATTCAATATCAATTACGATATCTATAAACTTTTCAAAAATTAAAATTATATATTTCATTTAATAAAAATATCTTCTATTCTTAACTTATGGAAATGCCTAAATTATTAATTAATAAAAGCATATGTTAAAAGAAAAAATTTATATAGCTGGTTGCGGTGGCATGCTTGGAGAGGCATTTTACAAAATATTTTCGACTAAGTATAAATTAAAATGTACAGATATTGATGTTAATGAAAAATGGTTATCTTACTTGGATTTTAGAAATTATCAAAGATATTACAATGATGTAAATAATTTTAAAGCTGATTATTTATTTCATTTAGGAGCATATACGGATTTAGAATATTGTGAAAAAAATAAAAAAAAAACTTATCTAACAAATGTAACTTCTGTTAGAAATGCTATTAAGATTTCAAATAAATTAAAAATTCCCCTGATATACATAAGCACCGCGGGTATATTTGACGGAAAAAAAAGATGTTATAACGATTGGGACGTACCTAGACCTTTAAGCCAGTATGGTATCAGCAAATATTTAGGTGAACTTTCGGTTCAAAATAATTGTCATAAATATTTAATATGTAGGGCCGGATGGATGATGGGTGGAGGGCCTAAAAAAGATAAAAAATTTATTCAAAAAATTATGTTAAAAATAAAAAATGGTGCTAAAGAATTATTTATTACTAATGATAAACTAGGAACCCCGACATATACTCATGATTTTGCAAAAAATCTTAAATTGCTATTAGAAAAAAAACGTTGGGGACTTTATAATATGGTTTGCACCGGCATTACTTCGAGACTAAGTGTGGCTAAAGAATTATGTAAAATTATAAATTTTAAAAAAAGAATTAAAATCAATGAAGTAGACTCTAATTATTGGAAAAAAATCTATTTTGCAAAACGTCCATATTCAGAAAGATTAATAAATAAAAAGTTAAACATGGAAAAACTAAATATAATGAGAAATTGGAAAATATGCCTTAAAGAATATATTAATAATTATTATAAAAATTATATTAAATAATAAAAATATTCATTATTTATTTCTTTCAGCATTTAATATATTTTTAATTATATAATTAGGTCTATTTTTAGTTTCTTCTAATATTTTTGAAATATACTCAGATAAAATACTTAAAAATAATAAATTAGACGAACCTAAAAATAAAACAATCACAATTAACGTGTAAGTGCCTCTTGGAGCAGGAGGTCCAAAAAAATAATACGCTATATGCCAAATAATTCCAACTATTGATAAAAAAAACAATATATAGGCCAAATAAGAAATAACTTCTAAAGGAAAAAATGAAAAAGAAAAAATCCCTTTTTTAGCCCACCTAACATTTCCTAAAAAATTATAATTTGTTTTCCCATATTTTCTTTCTAATCTTTTATACGGAATACCAACTTGTTTAAAACCAACCCAGGCTCTTAAACCTCTCACATATCTATCAGTTTCTTTTATTGAATTAATAAGTCCCACAATTTTCTTATCCATTAAGGCAAAATTGCCTGCATCGAGAGGAATTTTAATATAGGAAATTTTATTAAAAATTCTGTAGAATAATTTATACATAAAATTCATAATTCTAGGTCCTTCTCTATCAATTCTTTGGCCATAAACGACTTCATTTCCCTCTTGCCACTTAAGTATAAAATCAGGAATCATTTCTGGAGGATCTTGCATATCACCATCTAAAAGTACTGTTGCTTCTCCAGTGGATTGGTTCATGCCTGAAGAAAAAGCATTATCCAAACCAAAATTTCTAGAATGAAATATAGCTATAACTTTTTTATCATTTCCGCAAATTTTAGTTAATACTTCCTCAGAATTATCAGTACTACCGTCGTTAACAAAAATAATCTCATAATCGAATGATATCTTGCTAAAGACCTTTAAAAGTCTTGTGTACATTTCAGGAATAGATTCTGAGTCTTGGTAACAAGCTATAATTATGGAAATTTTTTTTTTCATTTTATTTAAAGATAACAGAAATATTAATATACAGAAATGATATAAATTAATTTATAGAATAAATTTCTCTTATAATTTTTCCTTCTTTAAAAGCTTTTAAATTTTCAAACATTTGAGAATAGAAAATTTCATAATTCTCTTTAGTTACATAGCCTAAATGAGGCAATAACAAAGCGTTTGATAAGAATCTCAGTTTATGATCTTCTGGTAATGGTTCTATATCATAAACATCGAGACCTACGCCTGCTATAATATTTTTTTCTAAAGCCACTACTAAATCAAACTCATTAACTATAGGTCCTCTGGAAGTATTAATTAAAAAAGCACTTTTCTTCATTAATTCTAACTCTTTTTTGGCAATCAAATTTTTTGTTCTATCACTTAAAACTGTATGAATTGAAACAAAATCTGATTTTTGCAATAACTCCTCTTTAGTTACAGCTAATACTTTATTATCGTTTGCTATAGATAGTTTAAGATTTTCACTCCATACAAGTACATTCATACCAAATGCTAAAGCCACTTTTGAAACTTGCATTCCTATTTTTCCAAAACCAATAATTCCTAGAGTTTTTCCTTTTATTTCATTGCCCAATGTTGTTTGCCAATATCCTTGGTACATATTCTCTGTTTCTTCTCTTAGATTTCTAGCAAGACCCAAAATTAATGCCCATGTTAACTCGGCAGTTGAATTAAAGTTCGAGTCTGTCCCGCAAATTAAAACTTTTTTCTCTTTAGCTGCCAAAAAATCTATAGATTTATTTCTCATCCCGCTAGTAATTATAAGTTTAAGATTTTTTAATTTAAAAATAATTTTTTTAGTAATTGGGGTTCGCTCTCTCATTATCAATAAAATTTCAAAATCTTTTAATTTTTCTATTAGTTCATCATCATTTAAAAATGGTTGATTAAATATGTAGAAATCAAAATCTTTTTCTAATTTATTAAAATTACCAAGAATTAATGAAACATTCTGATAATCGTCTAAAATTGCTACTTTCATCTACGTACTGTTTTTTTTTGAGGAAAGATAAATGCCTACTATAATTATAATAGCTCCAATAATATGAAAATTCATTAATCTTTCATTTAATAAAAATATTGCCATAAAAGAACTAAACACTGGCATTAGATGCAAGAATATGCCTGCTTTATTTGGTCCAACAATTATCACTGCTTTATTCCACAATATATAAGAACCTAATCCTGCAAAAAAAACAACGTAACTTGTAATTAAAAAAACTGTAATGTTAAATTTAATTATTTGATTATTATTTAATTCAAATAAAAACTGAGGAATTAGAAAAAACAAACCTATAGAGACGATAACCGACATAAAACTTAAATATTTTAGTCCTGTTTTATGCGTCTTAAGCATTGTTGAGTAAATCGCCCAGGACAACATTGCAATTAATAACCATAGGTCCCCTTTATTAAGATCTAAATTAATTAATTTAGAAAAATCTAATTTTGTAATAATTACTATAACGCCTGTTATCGATAATATAAGTCCAAATATTTGACTAACATTTATTTCTTCTGTTTTAAAAATAAAGGAGATAAAAATAATTAAAACAGGTATTGTTGAAATCATTAATGCTCCATTTAAAACTTGGGTAAAATTTAAAGAATAATAAACTACTGAGTTAAATATACTAATACTAGTAACCGACATTAACAGTATAGAATAAAAATTTTTTTTTATAGTTTGTATATTTTTTAATAAATCTCTAAATG
>Ga0214921_10007932_pt1 | contig 13965 bp, 5 predicted proteins | sample LL1505_MetaG_FD_177992 | JGI IMG/M metagenome (GOLD analysis project Ga0214921, IMG submission 177992) | Freshwater microbial communities from Lake Lanier, Atlanta, Georgia, United States - LL-1505 | ecosystem: Environmental > Aquatic > Freshwater > Lake | place: USA: Georgia | collected 2015-05-28 | reverse complement strand
TCACGGTGTAGGTTTGGGTGGAGGCCGGGGTAAAGGCCACACCGTTGGTTACACCGTTGTTCCATGCGTAGGTGCTTGCTCCGGAACCGTTCAGTGTCACCGGCGATCCTGCACAAACCGCTTGATTTTGTCCTGCGACAACGGTTGGTAATTGGCCAACGGTTACCGTTACAGGGGTAAGAAGTGATACACAACCGGTTCCAGTCCAAGTTATCTTAGCGATACCGTTACCTGAATTACCGGTCATAGTTCCGCCAATAGGATTTGGCATTAATGTATTACCTGCAATTAGTTGTGCATTCGTCATTTGGTATGAAGCCGATGGTGTATAACCGGGTGGGACATAGGAACTGGATGTGTAAACATATCCCGAACCACCTGTTGAAGTACACCAACTGGTGCATCCACCATACCATCCACCCCCTGCACCACCATTTGCCCAGTTATCAGAACCCGCGGCACCTCCATTCCATCCACCTACTGAGCAAACGTTGGACATCATATTCGCTGTTGCATAACCAAACGAACCTGGTACAACTCCTCCACCGTAGGGTGAGGAGCCACCAGCGGTTTGTGATGCTCCGGTGACGTTGTAACCGCACGCATTTATATTAGGAGAAGTCAATCCACCGCCATCATTTCCAACGTAGGTTACCCCTTCATAATTGTTACCGTGACGGCCACCGCCCCCACCTGCAACAAGAATTCTTGAGTATAAACCGGCGTTATCATTCCAGTTACCACCCACTAAACGGAAATCGGTTGCTCCACCGCCACCTGTTGATTTCCAGTAAGTAGAACTGCATCCAGAACCTTGACCACCAACATAGATATTAATCGTTGTTCCAGCGGTTAAATACACATCCCCTTTCGAGTATCCACCTCTTCCACCAAAAATGGAGTTTGGAGATGAAATGTCATTTCCACCTTGAGCACCCCAAGCTTCTAACGTGTAGGTGCCGCTTACTGGAGCAGTAAAGGACTGAGCAGATCCCGTAAAATTAAAGGTTTGTGAGCCACCTTGAGGGGTGGTTGATTGAACATAGTAGGTGGTAGTTGTATTTAAAACCGGGGTATTGTATATCGCTCCGGTACCTAAAGAACCTGTTGCATTCGCATTTGCCCACCATGAGTAGTCATTTGGGCTTCCGCTAGCGGTCAATGTCGTTGTTGCATTATTTTGACCACAAAAGAAGGTGTTTCCTGAAACAACGGGTGCCGGAATGGCATTAACGGTAACCGTTACGGGTATTGGGTTCGATGCGCAGGGTGTTATTAAAGAAGTAATGGTAACATGGCCATGACCCGTGTTAACTCCTCCCACATTTACAGGATTGGTTCCACTGTTGAAGGATCCGCCACCAGAACCTGCTAACGAGGTTTGAGTTTCTCCAGCACCTCCAGAGTATCCACCACCACCACCACCACCACCGGTGTTACCGTGGGTTCCACCACCTCCACCAAATCCACCTACACATTGTGAATAAGATGAATGGTTTCCTCCATTACCACCATTTATAAAGGCCTGTCCACCAGTACCCCATGATCCATTACCACCATTCGAGTTAAATCCGCCACCTCCGGCCGCCCCACTTCCGCAACCATTGCCTCCAGCGCCTGCAATTCCACCGGTTGTGCAACTTGAGTTTTGACCATTGTTGGTGGTTACGGCATGAGCATTAGCAATGGCTGATCCTGAGTCGTATTGACCTCCACCTCCACCGGCTACAACTAAAGGTGTATTGGTAGATGTTACTACATAGGAGCCTCCACCACCGCTCCCGGATTGATAATACCCACCCGACTGACCAACTAAAATTTGCAGCTGTTGTCCGGCAGTTAAACTGAAATCTCCCCGTATTTGTGCACCACGACCAAAGTTGTTATTCCCTCCTCCTTGTGCTCCAAAGGCTTCAATACGGTAGGTTCCTGTAGCTGGTACGGTCCAAATTTGAATACCATTATTTGAAGTAACATTCCCAGCGAGGTTGGTTCCTGCATAAGCATTAGTTACTTGTCCTTGGGTTGGACCATATTGACCTGTTGCTGAACAATTTGTGAAAGTGTAGACATTTCCATTGGCTGCTCCATTACTTGATGTTACATAGTACGTCGTGGTTCCTGTTAGGGCTGGAGTTGTTAATGTTGCACCCGTACCAATTTGAACTGTAGCCGCTGCATCGGAATACCAATTATAGGTGTTTCCTCCGCCTCCTAACGCCGAAAGAGTTACCGTTTGTCCGCAGGAAATTGTGGCGTTTGCTACCGTAGGAGATGCGGGAGCATTAACAGTGACGGTTACAGCAGTATTATTAACTGCGCAGATACCGGTTGCATTACTTATATAGTAGGTAGTCGATGTACCTAATTGCGGGGTAGTAAATGTAGCGCCTGTACCCAATCCTGTGGTGCCTGCAGCATCGCTATACCAGTAAATAGTTCCATTTCCTACTGCATTGAGGGTAGCTGTTTGACCACAGTTGATGGTAACGTTGCTTGCTGTTGGAGCAGGAATAGGATTCACAGTAACCGATACTGGGACTAAGGCCGAGGCACACGGAGCTGCAAGTGGCGTAATAATGACACTACCATTCCCTGCGTTGATTCCTTGGGTATTTACTTGGTTTGCACCGTTGTTAATAGAACCACCGCCCCCTCCTTCGTAGTTGGATCCGTGCTGTGGAGCAGAGCCACCGGAATAACCGCCACCAGCACCTCCACCTGTATTGTTGGAGTGCGTACCTGCACCGCCACCAAATCCTCCTTCACGGGAACCGTATGAGGAAGATCCACCGATTGCGGCACCCGAAATAAATCCTGATCCATATTGACTTCCGTAATTTCCTCCTGAAGCTCCATTGGTATAAAAACCTCCTGCTCCTCCTGATCCACTTCCGCAATTTGAAGCATCGGCTCCTCCATTACCGTTGGTACCACCGGGCTGACAATTTTCACCTTGTCCTCCGTTGGTAGAAATTAGTCCGGGTTGTCCGACTTGTGGACTTTGTCCACCTCCACCACCAGCCACGATGAGTGGGGTAGAAGTGGAGTAGGTTGCATTTCCTGTTGCTACGAAAGAACCTCCACCTCCACCACAAGCACCACCGTCGTTCGGACCATTACCTTGTTGACCTACAACGATGAATAATTTTTGACCAGCAGTTAACGTAAATTCACCTTGCATTCGAGCACCTAGACCACCGTTTCCACCACCTTGAGCACCGTTGACCTGAATTTGATAAGTTCCTGCTTGAGGAACTACCCATTCTTGAATTCCTTGGGTATTTACGGTTACTTGGTTTGCGAGGTTGGTTCCAGCATAAGCGCCAGATACTTGACCTTGTGTTGGACCATATCTTCCCGAAGCGCCGGAATTACTGAACGTGAAACTTGAACCAGGCGCTAATCCTGAAGTTGATGCTACGTAATAAGTAGTATTTGCGGCAAGGGCAGGGGTAGTGTAGTTCGCTCCGGTACCGAGGATATTGGTTCCAGCAGCATCTGCATACCATGTATATGAATTTCCTCCACCTCCAACAGCCGTTAGCGTAGCTGTTTGACCGCAGTTAATCGTGGCAGGTGAAGCACTTGGTGAAGCAGGGGGAGTTACCGTAACGGTAACGGGATTGTTTACTAAAGCACATTGTCCTGTACCCCCACTCATGTAATAGGTTGTTGTTGTTGTAAGTTGAGATGTTGTGTAGATAGCGCCTGTACCCAATCCTGTGGTGCCTGCAGCATCGCTATACCAGTAAATAGTTCCATTTCCTACTGCATTGAGGGTAGCTGTTTGACCACAGTTGATGGTAACGTTGCTTGCTGTTGGAGCAGGAATAGGATTCACAGTAACCGATACTGGGACTAAGGCCGAGGCACACGGAGCTGCAAGTGGCGTAATAATGACACTACCATTCCCTGCGTTGATTCCTTGGGTATTTACTTGGTTTGCACCGTTGTTAATAGAACCACCGCCCCCTCCTTCGTAGTTGGATCCGTGCTGTGGAGCAGAGCCACCGGAATAACCGCCACCAGCACCTCCACCTGTATTGTTGGAGTGCGTACCTGCACCGCCACCAAATCCTCCTTCACGGGAACCGTATGAGGAAGATCCACCGATTGCGGCACCCGAAATAAATCCTGATCCATATTGACTTCCGTAATTTCCTCCTGAAGCTCCATTGGTATAAAAACCTCCTGCTCCTCCTGATCCACTTCCGCAATTTGAAGCATCGGCTCCTCCATTACCGTTGGTACCACCGGGCTGACAATTTTCACCTTGTCCTCCGTTGGTAGAAATTAGTCCGGGTTGTCCGACTTGTGGACTTTGTCCACCTCCACCACCAGCCACGATGAGTGGGGTAGAAGTGGAGTAGGTTGCATTTCCTGTTGCTACGAAAGAACCTCCACCTCCACCACAAGCACCACCGTCGTTCGGACCATTACCTTGTTGACCTACAACGATGAATAATTTTTGACCAGCAGTTAACGTAAATTCACCTTGCATTCGAGCACCTAGACCACCGTTTCCACCACCTTGAGCACCGTTGACCTGAATTTGATAAGTTCCTGCTTGAGGAACTACCCATTCTTGAATTCCTTGGGTATTTACGGTTACTTGGTTTGCGAGGTTGGTTCCAGCATAAGCGCCAGATACTTGACCTTGTGTTGGACCATATCTTCCCGAAGCGCCGGAATTACTGAACGTGAAACTTGAACCAGGCGCTAATCCTGAAGTTGATGCTACGTAATAAGTAGTATTTGCGGCAAGGGCAGGGGTAGTGTAGTTCGCTCCGGTACCGAGGATATTGGTTCCAGCAGCATCTGCATACCATGTATATGAATTTCCTCCACCTCCAACAGCCGTTAGCGTAGCTGTTTGACCGCAGTTAATCGTGGCAGGTGAAGCACTTGGTGAAGCGGGGGGAGTTACCGTAACGGTAACGGGTACCAAGGGAGAAATACACCCTGCACCAGACCATGATATTTTAGCAATTCCATTCCCTGAATTTCCAGTCATATTACCCCCGTTAGGATTTGGCATGGCAAGATTTCCAGCGATAAGTTGGGTATTCACAAGTTGATATGAAGCGGAGGGTGTATAACCTCCTGGTATCCAAGATGAAGAAGTGTAAGCATAACCCGAACCTCCTGATCCCGTAGGCCAGCTGGTTACTCCACCGAACCAACCACCGCCGCCACCTCCATTTGCCCAGTTGTCTGAACCGCGAGAACCTCCATTCCAACCACCTACCGAACAGGAATTTGAGTTGGGAGTTGGATTTGCAAATCCAAAAGATCCGGGTACATTGGTGTTATTAGAACTTCCACCACCGCTTTGGGTGGATCCCACAACATTTACTCCATTTGTTGTAAAGCTTGGTGCAGAGGATCCCCCGCCGTCGTTACCAACATAGGTCATTCCTTCATAATTGGTACCATGCCTTCCGCCTCCTCCACCTGCAACGAGAATTCTAGATAATAAACTCGTATTGTCATTCCAGTTTCCACCGATTAATCGGAAATCGGTTGCTCCGCCCCCTCCCGTGGATTTCCATGTGGAATTCAAACACCCACTACCTTGTTGCCCAACATATATTTGGATAGTAGTCCCAGCGGTTAGCGTTACGTCGCCTTTGGCATATCCTCCACGACCACCAAATACTGAACCTGGATTCGTTGGATCATTACCCCCTTGTGCGCCCCAAGCTTCGAGGGTGTAGGTTCCAGTGGCAGGCGCTGTAAAAGTTTGCACACTTCCCGTGTAGTTGAAAGTTTGAGATCCAGCAACTTGCGAAGTAGAGGTTCCTACGTAATAGGTGGTATTGTTCGATAACGAAGGTGATGTAAAGGAAGCATTGTTTCCCACTTGGGTAGTGCCTGCGGCATCAGAATACCAGTAATAATTCACCCCACCGCTTGCTGTGAGGGTAGCTGTCTGACCACAATTAATCGTTGTGCCACTGGCAACGGGTGATGGGGTTTGAATCACGTTAACCACCACAGGAACGAGTTGTGAGATGCAATTTGTACCAGAATAGCTAATATCGATTAATCCATTTCCTGCATTTAATCCTTCAGAAACAAACGTACCTGAATAGTAGCATCCACCACCGCCACCTGCTCCTACTCTACAAGCTCCACCACCACCACCTGAATATCCTCCACCACCACCGGCATTGGCTTCATAATTTGTATGCATTCCTGCTCCAGCCCCTCCACCAAAGCCACCAAGGGTACTTGTTGTCCAGCTACCGGACCACGCTGTGTTCACGCCTCCTAAACCGCCTGCACTGAACATTTGGCCACCGCCACCGCCATAAGACCCAACCGTGCCATTAGAATTCCAACCTGCACCACCAGCACCTCCACCACCAGTTCCTCCAGAACCGTTGGAACCTCCAGTTCCCGCGGAACACCAACTTCCCGCTGAGCTGATACCATTATTTCCGTTAACAACATTATATGAAGTAGCATTACCACCGTTTAATGTATAGGGATAAGAAGGACCTCCCTGCGCGGCACCACCACCACCTCCAGCAGCTAATATTAACTGATTCGTAGTTTGATTCATTACGAACGAACCTCCTCCACCTCCTCCGACCCAGCCTGTGTTAAAGGTAACACTTCCTCCTAATTGACCAACAAGTAACTTAATTACATGACCCTGAGTTAATGTAGTAGTTATCGTAATAGATCTTCCAGCCCCACCAATAGCGTTATTCGCATCTCCCCCTTTAGCGCCAGCTGCTGTAATGGTATACGTACCTGTTGCAGGAACAGTCCATTCTTGAATTCCTTGTACCGAAGAAGTTACTTGGCCTGCTAAATTCGTTCCTGCATAAGCAGCATTCATTTGGGCCAAGGTAGGTCCGGTTTGACCTGAATTATTACAATTGGTAAAATGATAGGTAGAATTAGCGGCTCCTGAAGCGGCTCCAACATAATAAGTTGTGGTATTCGATAAACTTGGGGTTGTAAATGAAACGCCATTAGCGACTTGGTTATTTCCTGCAGGGTCTGAGAACCAAAGATAGTTGTTCGCTCCGTTTGCTGTAAGTTGTGCCGTTTGACCACAATTGATGGTGGTACCGTTTGCGGTTGGTGGGTTAATTGGAGTTACCGAAACAACCACTGGTACAAGTTGCGAAGTACATGCATTACCATTGTAATTGATCGTTACCAACCCCTGCCCAGCATTTAACCCCTCAGATACAAAAGTTCCTGTATAATAACATCCACCTCCTCCACCAGCACCCACGCGACATGCACCACCTCCACCACCGGAATATCCACCTCCACCACCGCCGTTGGCTTCGTAATTTGAACACATACCAGCACCAGCTCCACCTCCAAATCCACCGTTCGAACTTGAATTCCAATTTCCGCACGCGGAGTAGTTAATTCCGCCTAAACCTCCGTTTGAAAACATCTGCCCAGGCATTCCATAATAACCTGCAGTCCCGTTGCTGTTCCAACCTGCACCGCCACTACCGCCAATACCGCCACCGCCTGAACCATTGCTCCCTCCATTTCCTCCTTGACACCAACTTCCAGCAGAAGATGTTCCGTTACTTCCTGAAGTGTTGCTGTAACTGCTTGCGTCTACTCCATTTAACGTGTAGGGATATGAAGGGCTACCTTGAGCGGCACCACCTCCACCACCAGCAACCATAATTAATTGGCTAGTGGTTTGATTATACAGAAAAGTCCCCCCTCCACCTCCTCCTGACCAACCTGTGGAAAAATAAAGGTTACCCCCTTGTTGTCCAACTAGGATTTTAATTACATGGCCTTGAGTCAACGTCGTTGTAATGGTTATTGAACGACCGCTACCTCCCACTGCATTATTCGCATCACCTCCTTTAGCTCCGGCAGCTGTGATCGTGTATGTTCCAGTCGAAGGGACAGTCCATTCCTGAATTCCCTGAATCGTGGAGGAGACCAATCCTGCCAATGAAGTACCTGCATAAGATGCGTTCATTTGGGCTAGCGTAGGACCCGTTTCACCGGTTGCACCACAATTGGTGAAATTCAACACTGTATTAGCCACACCAGCTGTGGATTGCACATAAAAAGTGGTAGTATTGGATAAAAGGGGAGTTGAAAATACCGCTCCTGTACCTACTAGTTGAGATCCTTGTGGGTTCGAATACCAATTATAAGCGTTCGCCCCAGATGCGGTTAATGTCGCGGACTGCCCACATGCAATGGTAGCTCCCGAGGCAGAAGGGGTAGGAGCAACACATTGTGCGTTGTGGAATTGAGGAAAGAAAAATAAAAAAGTAGAAGCAACTTTAATAAACGATGTGAGGGTAAATTTTTTCATAGTATTAATGTTGCTTCAAAAGTAGATAAATGATTCAATGAAAAACTACGAAAATCAATGCTAACTTAGAAGTTATCAATTTCTTAACGTTGGATGGTAGATGTTGTGTGATCTTATAAATTCTGTTTGGAATAATGGAATTCGATCCATAGGACTTTTTTACCCAATCGAATAGGTTCTTCGAGGAAATTCATAAGTTCTTCTGTAAGCCATCAAACAGTATGAAATGGACGCAAGAAACAATGGTTTTTACTCGGTTGAAAACATGCAATGAGCTTACTTTCGATGTTATTTCGAAGCGTTAACGAGAGATTTGTGGGAGTTGACGGGTTCGAACCGCCGACCCTCTGCTTGTAAGGCAGATGCTCTGAACCAGCTGAGCTAAACTCCCAATTTCGGACGGCAAAAATACAATTAATTTTGAATTGGAAAACTATTTTGGACGTAATTCTTCAATTTTCGCTAAGACATCGTCCAAGCCTTCTTTGAATTTTTCAAAATCTTCTTTGTATAAAAAGATTTTATGTTTTTGAAAATTATCCGTTCCGTCTTCTCCGAAGGATTTTTTACTTTCGGTGAGCGTGATATATAAATCATTTCCTTTGGTGGATTTAATATCAAAGAAATAAGTTCTTTTTCCTGCCCTTACTACTTTGGAGTAGATTTCATTCTGATCGCTCATTGCGTTTGCTTTTAGGCATAAATTTGCTATTTTTTTTTTATATTTCAAAACCAAATGAAAATTTTCAACAATAACGTTTCCAATAAGGTAGTTAAACATGCCACGGTTTTCGTGTTGCTGATTCTTTTCATAACCGCTAATGGATGTTCTACTAAAAACAAAAAATCCTTCCGCAAAGGGGATGAAACAAACGTATTAAAAGATTCCTTAGTCGTTGTAGCAACCATTGATTCTCCTTTTGTCTATGTTAACAAGGGAGACACTTTGGGTTTTTTAATTGATTTTATCGACCGATTTTCCGAGAATCAAGGAGTTTTCATAACGTATCAACTCTGTGGCGATTTTTCTAAAGCGCTTCAAGTTTTTTTATCAGATTCCAGCCAATGCGTGTTTTTTACGCAAGGGCATCAAGAAGTGGTTCCAAAAAAGTTGATCTTTTCAAAGCACATTCTTGAACGTAATTTGAGCCTCAAGGCAGATGTTTTGACCAACCTTTTGTTGCTAAATCATTTTCCATTATTTCAATCCAATCGAATCCGAAACCATGTCATGTTTTCCGGCATAAGAGGTGATTCCTCTTCCGTATTCAAAATTATTTCGTTGTTTGCTTTAAAAGCAAAGGATTCTCTGCAATTAAATCGCTTGAATTCCTTTATCACCTCAGTTGCTAATCGGGCAGATATTGCCTTTCTAAAGCATTATTACTTTAAAACGCTGCTTCCACTTTCCATGCGCCGGTACAGGGCCCCCTTTCTTCAACATGGTCGAATTTCCCCCTACGACCCTTGCTTTAAAGAGGTTACCAAATCCAACGGAATGGATTGGAAGTTGCTGGCTGCTATAGCTTTCAAAGAATCCGGATTTAATCCTACCGCTTTAGGGGCAGGGGGTGCATACGGAATTATGCAGTTTATGCCTTTTGTGGCAGCAAAATATGGAATCGACGGTAAGTCCACTCCGGAGCAACAAATTCGTGCAGGATGCAAATTGGTCTATAATACCTATAGAAACTGGAACAAGATTCCCAGCGAGGAACAACGAATTAAATTCACGCTAGCCTCCTATAATGCAGGTCAAGGTCATGTGATGGATGCCCAACGATTGGCAGAAAAATATGGGTTAAACCCCTTGGTATGGGACGACAACGTGCAGCTTATGGTAAACAACCTTTCCTTACCTAAATATTACCGAGACCCTTTGGTTAAATCGGGGCCTTATCATGGGCACGCCGGTCAATATGCCAATACGGTTTATCAAATTTATCTCAGTTGGAAGGCCGTTTAAAACCTACCGTTTTATGTATTCAAGGAGCAACAGCCTCTGGAAAAACGGCTTTGGCTATAGAAACGGCGCTGGCTTTTGGAACTGCCATTATTTCGGCTGACTCCCGGCAGTTTTACCAGGAAATGAATATCGGTACGGCAAAGCCGACAAGCATGGAGCTTGAACAGGTTCCTCATTATTTCGTGAATAATCGGTCGATATCAGACCCAATGAATGTGCAAGATTTTTATAACGAAGCTTCTGTAGTTCTGCACAAGTTATTACATGCGAAAGGAATAGCCGTAGTTGTAGGGGGTTCAGGACAATTTGTTGACGCACTCCTTCAAGGCATGGATCCCGTTCCCGTGTATCCTGAGTTGAGGAAATCCCTGGAGGCCGATTTGGCCCAATTTGGCTTGGATTCTTTGGTGGAACAATTAGCCCAACGTGACCCCACCATTCTTGAGCATATTGATCTCAAAAATTCGCGTCGTGTACTGAGGGCCTTGGAAGTAAGCCTCGGTTCGGGAAAATCTTGGTTGTCGTTTCAAGAAAAAAAGACCAACACATCGTTTGAAGTGCTGCGTTTCGTAATTTCTTGGCCTCGCGAAGTGCTTTATAGCCGCATAAATCAACGCGTTGATCAAATGATTTTGGAAGGATTAGAAGCGGAAGTTTTTGGATTGAATCACTTGGCTCATCTGGCTCCAATGAATACGGTGGGTTACAAGGAATGGATCGATTTTTTTAAGGGAAAAACGAATCGAGAATTTGTGATAAATACCATAAAACAGCATACTCGAAACTATGCCAAACGTCAATTAACGTGGTTGAATCGATACGACCAACTTACGCAGCTCGACCCTTTGCAACCTGTTGGGTTGTTCGAGCAACTTAAGGATTCTATAGAAAAGTACCATTGACCATTAAGTTGCTTATTTTTGTGGGCTGTTAAATGTGGTTAAAAATTTGTTAAAGGTGTTTTCAGCTCGCACAAAAAATTTCAATTTTACAAAAAAAGTAAACCTATGAATTATCCAGTACGCTCCATTGCTCTCGTTTTTTTGTTTTTTGCTTTTTCATTCAATACCCTGAATGCACAGAAAATTCGGATTAAGGTGACCGGTCAAAAAGACACCGTCGTGAACCTTATCAAGTATTTCGGAAAAGGACTTTACTACGCTGATACCGCTATGATGAAAAACGGTGAAGTGGTTTTCAACGGAGCAAAACAAAAGCCTGGAATTTTAGGATTGTTACTTCCGGGACAACAATACTTTGAATTTATCTACAATAACGAAGAACTCTGGTTGGAAACCTCGGGTACAACAGGGATGGAATTCAACAAAAATTTGGTGGTCAAAAAATCCGAGGAAAACAAAGTTTTTATTCCTTACGTGAACTATATAACCGAAAAGAAAACTGCAGCTGGGAAGTTGGGAGAAGAGCGAAGTAAGTTTAAGTCGGGAGATAAAGAGTATAAAGAATTGGGAGATAAAATTGACTTAATCAATAAAGATGTGCTTGCCTACCAAAATGACCTCATAGCGAAAAATCCAGGCAAATTGGTGTCGAAAATTGTGAAAATGTCGATTGATGTAATCATCCCTGACGCCCCGAAGGATGAAAAAGGAAGAATTACGGATTCCAGCTTTCAATTCCGTTACTTTCAATCCCATTATTGGGATAATGTCGACTTGTTGGATGAACGATTGGTCAACAACCCCATTTTTCATAATAAATTGGAGTATTATTTCAGTAAAAACATGATGATCCAACATTGGGATACCGTAATTTATCACGCTTTTCAATTTTGTGATAAGTTAAACCCGAAAACAAGAACTTTTGAATATTGTGTCGGATGGATTGCTCAAACCTTTGGTAAAAGCCAACAAATGGGTATGGACAAAGTATATTATCACATGTTAGATCGTTACTATTGTTCGAAAAACGCCGAAGGTAAACACCCTTCCTTTTGGGTAGATGAATCGAAGTATGAAGAACTGTGCAAAGATTTGGACAAAAAATTAGCCATTTGTCTTGGCGAAAAGGCACCAAACCTAATTCTCAAAGATACTTCGGACACCAAGTGGATTAACTTACATACCTTGCCTGCCGAATATACGATTTTGTACTTCTGGGATCCGGAATGCGGTCATTGTAAAACCATTACCCCTAAATTAGCAAAGCTCTATCAAGAAAAGATGAAAGCGAGAAAGGTAGAAGTTTACGCGGTGGGTAAAGCCATCGGGAAAGATTTCGAATCTTGGAAGAAGTTCATTCGCGATAATAAATTGAACTTTATTAATGTAGCAGTAACGGATAAATTATACCAGACCGCGAAAGAAAAACCGGAATCTTTGGTTCCGCTTTACCCCGGAGAACCAGGAAAACCCACCACCTTGGAGTCTTTGAATTACCAAACCACCTACGATGTTTTCTCTACGCCAAAGGTTTTCATCTTGGATAAAGACAAAAAAATTATCGCTAAGAGCCTCTCGATGTCGCAAATTGAGGATTTATTGGACAACCTTCAAAACAAAAAGGATGCTCCAAAAATCATGGAACAGGATGCGAAGGAAGACGCGCAAATGCAGAAAAAGGAGTAATTTTGAGCATGCACCAACCGCTTGTAGCTCTTAAAGAACTCTTTCTTAGTCACCGTAAATTTTTGATTACAGCCCATAAATCACCCGACGGTGATGCGGTGGGTAGTGTTTCAGGATTGTATTTTTTACTGAAAAATTTAGGGCGCAGCGTTGAAGTGGTGTTGCCCGACCCTCCCGCAAAGAACCTTGAGCCATTCTTGCAGGCGACAGATTGTCGCTATTTCAGTGAGCAACCCGAGCTTGTTGCGGAACGATTCCAAAGTGCAGATTGCTTTATTGGTTTGGATTTTAACGCGGTAAGTCGCGTAGGTGAAATGCAAACGCTGGTTGAAAATTTTTCCGGAACGAAAGTACTCATCGATCATCACACGCATCCCGAGGATTTTGCCGACATCTTAATTTCTGAAGTACAATGTTCGTCTACCTGCCAGTTACTGTACGAGTGTTTTGAATCCATGGAGCTGCTCTTAGCCCTTCAAGCGAACGCAGCACGGGCCCTATACTTGGGTATCATGACCGATACAGGATCTTTTCGTTTCCCTTCGGTAAATGCCAATACCCACCGTATTGTAGCCTCATTGATCGGTTATGGCACGGAACCTTGGAAAATTCACCAGGCAGTCTTCGATCATAACCGTGTAGATCAGCTTAAATTACGAGGCTTTGCGGTGAGTGAGAAATTAATCTTGCTAAATCAACATCCATCTGCCTTGCCGGTAGGTTACATCGCGCTCACGCAGGAAGAACTCCAACGCTTTAATTATCAATCCGGGGATACTGAAGGCCTTGTGAATACCATTCTGTCGATTGAAGGTATCAAAGCAGGTGTGTTGATTCAAGAGAAAAGCAACGGAATTAAAATGTCTTTTCGCTCAAAAGATGAAGTTTACGTCAATAATTTCGCAAAAAATCATTTCAACGGTGGGGGACATCACTATGCAGCAGGGGGATATTCTGAGCATACGATGGACGTAACCATCACCAAGTTGTTGAGTTTAATCCATGAACTTTTTTAATTGCCGATGCATTTCCTTTTTTGGGCACTTTTATGCTTGATCCTTTCGTGTAAAGAAGCATCTAAACCT
>Ga0214921_10007931_pt1 | contig 13966 bp, 18 predicted proteins | sample LL1505_MetaG_FD_177992 | JGI IMG/M metagenome (GOLD analysis project Ga0214921, IMG submission 177992) | Freshwater microbial communities from Lake Lanier, Atlanta, Georgia, United States - LL-1505 | ecosystem: Environmental > Aquatic > Freshwater > Lake | place: USA: Georgia | collected... | reverse complement strand
CCTACAGCCCCCGCGACAGCCGGCGCAGAAAGTCGGCTTCGTCGAAGCCGACGGTGATGGCACCGTCGGGCCATTCCACCACCGGGCGCTTGACCACGCTGGCCTGCTGCTGCATCAGTGCGCTGGCGCTGGCGGCGTCGGTCACGCTGTGCTTGGTGGCGTCGGCCAGCTGGCGCCAGGTCGTGCCCTGGCGGTTGAGCAGGCGTTCCCAACCGGCGCTGGCGATCCAGGCGGCCAGCCGGTCGGCCGGCATGCCGGCTTTCTTGAAATCATGGAACACCACCGTGGCGCCCTGCCCGGCCAGGCAGGCACGGGCACGCTTGACGGTGTCGCAGTTGGGGATGCCGTAGAGGGTGATGGTCATGGCGCGCATCGCAGGCAGGGGTGGCAGGCGCTTCGGGGCGGGTCAAGGGCGCATGTCGCAGCGCGGGTCGGGGAGGAAGGAGGCGCCGCCGCGCACCTTGCCGTCGGGCTCGAAGGTGATGCGGGCCCACAGGCAATCGTTGGTGGGATAGCGCCAGGACCAGGTCTGGCGGTCCATGTACTCGTTGGCCTTGTCACCAGGGCGGCCCAGCAGGCGCAGCACCGCGTCGCGCGGCATGCCGTCGCTGACCTGGGCGAAGTTGGCCTCGGTCAGCACCTGCTGGCTGGTGCTGACGCGGCCATCGGCGCCCAGGTCGACCATCAGCGTGGTGCGGCCGTAGGGGCCGGAGGCGTATTCTAGGCGCTGGGCGCCGGCCGGCAGGGTGTAGCGGCTGGTGGGCGGGCCGAAACGCGCCAGCACCTCGGCCTCGGTCTGACCCGGGCTGGCCAGCGGCGCCTGGACGCCTGGCGGCAGCCCGGCACAGGCGGCCAGCACGGCCAAGGTGGCCGCCGCCGCACTGCGGGCCGCCAGGCGGGCCAGGTTGGACAACGGGATGTTCGGCATGCAGTGTTCCAGGGCGGCAGACAGGGGCTGCATCATGCACCGGCAGCGGGTGCCGGCCCGGTGCCCAGCGGAATCACCCGGTCGCCGGGCGCGGCTTGGCAACCCTCGGCCAGCGGCACCCAGCCCTGGCGCACCACCATCTGCTGCGGGCCCAGGCAGAACTCGATGCGCTGCGCGCCAGGCACCTGCCGCTGCACAAACGCCTCGATCGATGCGGGCATGCTGACGTCGAATTCCTGGCGCTGCAGGGCGTCGGCCGGGTGGTCGTCGGTGTGCAGCCAGGGCAGCAACAGCCCGGCCAGCGTCACCAGCGGGTTGCTGACCTGGATGCGGGTGGGCACATAGCCCTGCTGCTGCAGCCATTGCTGGGCGTCGGCACGCGGCTGGTCACTGTCGGGCAGACGGCCCCAGGCCTGGGCCAGCAGTTCGGCCACCCACTGGTTGCAGTTCTGGTAGCGGGTGCTGCCGGCATGGGCATTGGCGCTGTAGCGGCCGCCGAGCAGGCGCAGGGCCTGGCGGCTGTCCAGCGCCGCGGCCTCCAGCGCGCCGGCCTGGGCCTCGGGCAGCAGCCACAGCACGATGTGGCCGGCGTCCGGGTCGGCCCCGCCCAGCACAAAGCCAGGCAGCCCCTGGTCGAACAGCTGCGGCTGGCCGGCGTCGCAATCGAGATACAGCTGGCGCACCGACCAGGGCGTGTTGGGGCTGGCGCGCAGGCTGATGCCGGCATGGCTGTAGCGCTGGCCGAAGCGGCGCAGGTCCAGCCCGGCGCGGGCGACCAGGGCCAGGCGCTGGCCGCTGCGGTCGAGTTCACCGCGCACCAGGTCGGCAAAGCGGTAGAGGCGGTCTTGCTGGGCCGCCGTCAGCGCGGGCGGCGGTGCGCAGTGGCGCAACATACCGGCCTGCGCGGCCCCGGCCAGGCACAGCCCGGCGACGCTCAGCAGCAGTGGGCGGGCGCGCAAGGCCAGGTCACAGCCGCACCGGGTTGGCACCCAGTTCACGCTGCCAGCCGTCGGCGAGCACCAGGAAGAAGGCCTGCTGGCTGTCGGCGCGCAAAAACTCAGTGCCGTAGGCCTGCGGCCGGGCGTGCACGGTCTGGCCTGCCAGCAGGCCATGCTCGGCCACCACCGCCTGCGGCAGCACCAACACATGCTGCGGCTCGGGGGCGTCGGCAGCCAGGGCCTGCAGTTGCAGGCGCACCAGGCCTGGCTGCCCGTCCAGCGCCGCCAGGGTGGTGATGCGGTAGGGCCCCGCGGCCGCCTTCTGCCGGCGGCTGGAACTGTCGCTGGAGGCCTCGCTGGACGCAGAACTGGCCGACGATGCCGACGAGCCGCCAGCGGCCGATGATGCGGCCAGGCTGCCGGCCAGCACCGGCAGGGCCGCCAGCACCAGGGCCAGGGTGGCGGCGGCGGCGGCCGGGATGTGGCGGGTCGGGCTGGGCATGCGGCGGGCTCCTGGTGTGTGGTCGCGCATCATACGGAGCGCGCCACTGGCACCGGGCACGGCCGGGCGCCCATCGCCGCCAGCCAGGGGAACAGGGGATGGCCCGGGACCACCCGGCCGCGGCCGGCGCCGGGGCCGGCGATGCGCGCAGCGCCGGGCGGCGCCTGGAAAGGCCGGCGCCATTAGCATCGGGCCCATGGTGTCAACCCGTCTGGCGTTCCGCGCACGCATCCACCAAGCGCTGAAGAATGCGCGGGCCGCCGGCTCTCGGCCCGCCGGCGCGCTGATGCCCGGCAAGGCCGATTGGGCGGCCCGGCATGGCGCCAGCCGCACCACGCCCACCCTGGTGCTGTTTGACACCACCGCGCTGTGGCAGGCGCAGCCCAGCATCCTCGGCCAGCGCGGCGGCCCACACGGGGGCTCCCGGCCGTGAATCCAGACCACGCCCGGCGCGCAGCAGCGCGTGCGATCCAGGCGGCCACGCCCGACCTGGTGGCCGCCTACCAGCGCGACGGCGCGGTCTGCCTGCGCCAGTTGCTGAATGCCGACGAGCTGGTGCAGCTGCAGCGCGGCATCGACGCCAACCTGGCCGCGCCCAGCCCGCGCGCCATCGTCGCCAGCCAGCCCGACGACCCCGGCTTCTTCATCGAGGATTTCTGCAACTGGCAGTCCAACCCCGATTACCGCGCCCTGGCCTGTGATTCACCGCTGGCGCAGGTGGCAGCACGGCTGATGCACAGCAGCAGCGTGCGCCTGTACCACGACCACATGCTCACCAAGGAGCCCGGCACCCGGCAGAAGACGCCCTGGCACCAGGACCAGCCCTACTACAACGTCAGCGGCTTCCAGAACGTCAGTTTCTGGATCCCGGCCGACCCGGTGGCGCGACCCAGCACGCTGGAATTGGTGGCCGGCTCGCACCGCGGGCCCTGGCTGATGCCGCGCACCTTCATGACGCAACAGGCGCGCTGGTTCCCAGAAGGCAGCCTGGCCGACCTGCCCGACATCGAAGGCACCCGCGCGACGCAGCCCATCCTGGGCTGGGCGCTGCAACCCGGTGATGTGGTGGCCTTCCACATGCTGGCCCTGCATGCGGCCGGCTGCGTGGCGCCCGGCCAGCGGCGGCGGGTGTTCTCGCTGCGCTACCTGGGCGACGACGCCCGCCATGCGCCGCGGCACTGGGCCACCTCGCCCGACTTCCCCGGCCTGGCCGACGCGCTGCCGGCCGGCGCGCCCATGGACCATGCGCTGTTCCCGCTGCTGGTGGGTGGCACGGCATGACAGCGCTGCAGCACATGCTGGTGGATGCGGCGGCGCCCCAGCCCTGGCGCAACGGCGGTGGCGCCACCCGCGAGCTGTTCACCTGGCCGGGCGCAGCTGGGCAGGCAGGCGAACCCTGGCAGCTGCGCATCAGCCTGGCCGACATCACACAGGACGGCCCGTTCTCGGCCTTTGCCGGCGTGGACCGCTGGTTTGCGGTGCTGCAGGGCACGGGCGTCCGGCTGGGCCTGCCCACTGGCGAACACACCCTGACCATGACCAGCCCGCCACTGCAGTTTGCCGGCGAGGACACACCCGGCTGCTGGCTGACCGACGGCCCCACCCGCGACCTGAACCTGATGCTGCAGCGCGGCGCCGGCCGGGCCTGGATGCTGCCCGCCCTGCCCGGCCAACCCTGGCAAAGCGGCGCGCCGCTGCGCGCCCTCTTCACCACCGGCGCACTGCAACTGCAGACCGATGCCGGCCCGCCACAGCCGGTGGCCGCCTGGTCGCTGGTGCTGGGCACCGCCGCCGCGGGGCAGGTCTGGTCGATCACGGCCCATTCAACCGGCGCCGGCACCCGGGCGCTGTGGCTGGCCTTCGCGCCCAGGCATCCATGACCGAGCCCCTCGCGCAACGCCCTGGCACCGGGTGCCAGCCACGGCCAGCCGGCACGTGCGGCGCATCGGCGCCGCGACACACCTGAAGGATCTTCCATGACCGCTGACGTGTTCACCCTGCACCGCGGCAGCCGCCCGCTGCTGCTGAGCCTGCCCCATGTGGGCACCGTGCTGCCCGCCGCGCTGCAGCCCCGCCTGGTGCCCCGCGCCCTGGCGGTGGAAGACACCGACTGGCACCTGGAGCGGCTTTACGCCTTCGCCAAGGCACTGGGCGCCAGCGTGCTGGTGCCGCGCCACAGCCGTTATGTGGTGGACCTGAACCGCCCGCCCGAGAACCTGCCGATGTACCCGGGCATCAACAACACCGGCCTGTGCCCGGCCACCTTCTTCACCGGCGACCCGCTCTACCAACCCGGGCAGGCGCCGGATGATGCAGAAGTGGCGCAGCGGGTGGCGGTGTACTGGCGGCCGTACCACGACGCCCTGGCGGGCGAGCTGGCCCGGCTGAAAGCCGCCCATGGCCAGGTGGTGCTGTTCGACGGCCACAGCATCCTGGGCCGGCTGCCCTGGCTGTTCGACGGCCAGCTGCCCGACCTGAACCTGGGCACGGCCAGCGGCAGCAGCTGCGCGCCGGCCCTGCGCGAGGCACTGGCCGAGGTGCTGGCTGCGCAATCGGCCGACACACCCCCCTACAGCGTGGCGGTGGACGGCCGCTTCAAGGGCGGCCACATCACCCGCTTCTACGGCCGCCCGGCCAACGGCGTGCATGCGGTGCAGCTGGAGATGTCCTGGCGCTGCTACATGGACGAAGGCCCGCCCTTTGCCTGGCGTGACGAGCGCGCCAGCGCGGTGCAGCCCCTGCTGCAGCAATTGGTACAGGCCATGCTGGCCTTTGCCGAAGCCGGCCCGGCATGACCCAGGCGCAGCCGCGCCCGGCGCCTCCGGCCTGGCCGGCCGGCGGCGCGCAACGGCACGAGGTGGGTCTGCGCAGCGCGCAGGCGGCTGCGATGGCCCTGCTCTGACAACAGCCGGGCTGCGCCGGATTGACGCTGGCGGGCGGGCAGTCCCTACACTGCTGCCATCTTTTCCACACCCCTTCGACAGGAGCATTCCATGGGTTCGATGATCAGTTTCAACCGCCCCGACGGCCAGGCCGTGCAGGGTTATCTGGCCGCATGCCCCGGTGCCACCGGCGCCGTGGTGGTGATCCAGGAATGGTGGGGCCTGAACGACCAGATCCGCGGCGTGGCCGACCGCATCGCCGCCGCTGGCTACACCGCCCTGGTGCCCGACCTGTACCGCGGCAAGAGCACGGTGGAAGCCGAGGAAGCCCACCACCTTATGAGCGGCCTGAATTTCGGCGATGCCGCCAGCCAGGACGTGCGCGGCGCGGCCCAATACCTCAAGGCCAGCCATGCCAAGGTGGGTGTCACCGGCTTCTGCATGGGTGGCGCACTCACCGTGCTGAGCCTGACCATGGCGCCCGAGGCCGATGCCGGCGTGGTCTGGTACGGCCTGCCGCCGCTGGAATACGTGGACGCCAGCAAGATCAAGGCGCCGCTGATCGCCCACTGGGCCGAGCAGGATGGCGCCTTCCCCATCGCCAGCGTCGACCCGCTGGAGCAGAAGCTGGCCGAGGCGGGCGTGCACTACAAGGGCTACCGTTACCTGGCCCAGCACGGCTTTGCCAACGAGACCGCCCAAGGCCCTGGCCGCATCGCCATGACCCAGTACGACGCCGCCTGGGCGCAACTGGCCTGGGACCGCAGCTTCGGGTTCTTCGGCAAGCATCTGTGATCGGCAGCTGAGGCAGGTTCGGGCTCTTCTGCGCCGTTCGTCGTTGGACGATCGGCGCGAGGCCGAGGACGTCGGGTACCTGGCCGACTCCATGTCCCCCCGGGCCTGAAGGCCCTCCTTCCTCATACTTACGTCGGCCAGGTACCCGACGTCCTCGTCCAGCCACCACCTCCGCATGCGGCGAAGGCCACGGTGGTGCTGGAGCGCCGGGCAGGGCGGGCCTGTTCTGCGGAAGTATTAGGAGGAGGGCCGAAGGCCCGGGGGACATGGAGCAGAACAGGCCCGCCCTGCCCGGTGCGATCACTCAAGGATTTGTACTTCCGCACCAAGCCCATTCCCGTCAGCAGCACTGCTTGAAAGTTTCAGGCGTCCGCGGCGACCGATACGGCACCGCCACCACAAGGAATCCGGATGCAATGGAACAAAGGCTGGGGCCTGGCCCTGGTGCTGCTGGCGGGAGTGACGGTCTTCCAGATGCTGGACCTGGGCCAGTTCCTCAGCCTGTCCGGCATCCAGGCCCGGCAGACTGAACTGGAAGCCTGGCGGGCCGCGCAGCCGCTGGCAGCTGCCTTGATCTTCTTCGCGGCCTACGTGGCCGTCACCGCCCTCAGCCTGCCCGGCGCGGCGGTGATGACCCTGGCCGGTGGCGCCATCTTCGGCCTGGGCTGGGGCCTGCTGATCGTGTCCTTCGCCTCCAGCATCGGCGCCACCCTGGCCTTTCTCGCCAGCCGGTGGCTGCTGGGCGCCTGGGTGCAGCAGCGCTTTGGTGAGCGGCTGGCCGCCGTCAACGCCGGCGTCGCCCGCGAGGGCGGCTTCTACCTGTTCACCCTGAGGCTGGTGCCGGCGGTGCCGTTCTTCGTCATCAACCTGGCCATGGGCCTGACGCCGATGCGCCCGGCCACCTTCTACGGGGTCAGCCAGCTGGGCATGCTCGCCGGCACCGCGGTGTATGTGAATGCAGGCACCCAGCTGGCGGGCATCCGCAGCCTGTCGGGCATCGTGTCGCCCGGCCTGCTGGGCTCGCTGGTGCTGCTGGGCGTGTTTCCGCTGCTGGCCAAGAAGCTGCTGGATACGGTGCGCGCACGCCGCGTGTACGCCCGCTGGCAGCGCCCCAGGAAATTCGACCGCAACCTGGTGGTCATCGGTGGCGGCTCGGCCGGGCTGGTCACGGCCTACATCGCCGCCACGGTCAAGGCGCAAGTCACCCTGGTGGAACAGCATGCCCTGGGCGGCGATTGCCTGAACACCGGCTGCGTGCCCAGCAAGACGCTGATCCGCTCGGCACGGCTGATGGCCCAGCTGCGGCGCGCGCCCGAGTTCGGCATCCACATCGACGGCGCGCAAGTCGACTTTGCCGCGGTGATGGACCGGGTGCAGCGGGTGATTGCCACCATCGCCCCGCATGATTCGGTGGAACGCTACACCGCCCTGGGTGTGGACGTGGCGCTGGGCCGGGCGCGCATCGTCACGCCCTGGCAGGTGGAGATCACCGGCGCCGACGGGCAGGTGCGCCGCCTCACCACCCGGGCCATCGTCATCGCCGCTGGCGCGCAGCCGTTCATGCCGCCGATCCCCGGCATCGACCTGGTGGAGCCGCTCACCTCCGACACCATCTGGCAGCTGCGCGAGAAACCGCGGCAGCTGCTGGTGCTGGGGGGCGGTCCCATCGGCTGCGAGCTGAGCCAGGCCTTTGCCCGGCTGGGCTGCCAGGTCACCCAGGTGGAGACGGCCGAGCGCCTGCTGCTGCGCGAGGACGCCGAGGTGTCGCAGGCCGTGGCACAGGGCCTGGCGGCCGACGGCGTGCAGCTGCTGCTGGGCCACCAGGCCAGCCGCTTCGAGCGGGTGGACGGCCGCAAGTGGCTGCTGGCCACCCACCAGGGCCAGCAGGTGCGCATCGGCTTCGACACCCTGCTGGTGGCGGTGGGCCGCAGCGCCCGGCTCGGCGGCTACGGCCTGGAGGAACTGGGTGTGGCCACCGGCAAGACGGTGGATGTGAACGGCTACCTGCAGACCAGCATCCCCAACATCTATGCCGCCGGCGACGTGGCCGGGCCCTACCAGTTCACCCATGCCGCCGCACACCAGGCCTGGTATGCGGCAGTGAATGCGCTGTTCGACCCGTTCAAGAAGTTCAGCGTCGACAACCGCGTGATCCCTGCTGCCACCTTCACCGAGCCCGAAGTGGCACGGGTGGGGCTGAACGAGGCCGAAGCGCTGGCGCGCCAGATCCCGTTCGAGGTGACGCGCTACGGCATCGACGACCTGGACCGCGCCATTGCCGACGGCGAGGCCCATGGCTTCGTCAAGGTGCTCACTGTGCCGGGGCGCGACAAGATCCTGGGCGTCACCATCGTCGGCGCCCATGCCGCCGACCTGCTGGCCGAGTACGTGCTGGCCATGAAGCACGGCCTGGGCCTGAACAAGATGCTGGGCACCATCCACACCTACCCCACCATGGGCGAGGCCAACAAGTATGTGGCGGGGGAATGGAAGCGCGCCCACGCCCCGCAGCGGTTGCTGGCCTGGGTGCAGCGCTTCCATGCCTGGCGGCGCGGCTGAGCAGGCAGCGGCGGTGCTGGTCAGCGTGCGGCCATCACCAACCGCAGCGCCTCGCCAGCGGCCACCAGACCGAAGGTGGCGGTCACCGTCACCGCCGAGCCGTAGCCGGCGCAGTTGAGGGTGCCGTCGGTGGCGCAGCTGGCCTCATCGGCACCGCTGGCTGCGTTCAGCGGGGCGGCCACCGCCTCGCGGCTGAAGACGCAGCGCAGGCCCATGCGGCCGGTGCGGGGCGCGCCCTGCTTGCGCAGCCGCTGGCGCAGGCTGGCCAGCAGCGGGTCGTGGGTGGCCTCGGCCAGGTCGGCCACCTCCACCAGCTGCGCCAGCTGCTTGCCACCGGCCGCGCCCACGCACACCAGGGGCGTGCCGGTCTGCAGCGCCCAGGCGGCCAGGGCCAGCTTGGCCGCGCTCTGGTCGCAGGCGTCGATCACCAGGTCCACAGGCACCGGCAGCAGGCCGGGCCAGTTGTCGGGGCCGGCGAAGTCTTCCACGCACCGCACGGCACAGCCGGGGTGGATGTCGGCGATGCGCTGGCGCAGTGCCTCGGCCTTGGCCATGCCCAGGGTGCTGCCCAGGGCCTGCACCTGGCGGTTGATGTTGGATTCGGCCACATGGTCCAGGTCGATCAGCACCAGGCCGGCCACGCCGCTGCGCGCCAGCGCCTCCACCGCCCAGGAGCCCACGCCGCCCAGGCCCACCACGGCGACGCGTGCGGCCCGCACCGCTTGGTAGCCGGCGGCACCGTAGAGCCGGCGCAGGCCGCCGAAGCGGCGTTCCAGATCGGCGTCGGCGTCGGCGTCGGCGTCGATGGCGATGTCGGGCAACGGCGCGGTGGCCTGCAGATCGGACAAGGCCATCAGCCCTTGAGGCTGCCCAGCCGCTCCTTGCCAGCGGCAGCAGCCTCGCTGGCCGGGTAAGCCTTGATCAGGTCATCCAGCGTCTTGCGCGCGGCGCGGTTGTCCTTTATCTCGATCTGGCAGTTCGCCACAGCCAGCCAGGCCTCGGGCGTGCGCGGGTGGTTGGGCGCCGCCGCGGCCATGCTGCGGAACATGCCGATGGCCTCTTTGTAGTTCTTCTGGCCATACAGCGCATTGCCCAGCCAGAAGCGGGCGGAATCGGCGTAGCCGCCAAACGGGTAGCGCTGCAGAAAGGCCGCCAGCGCGGTGGCAGCCTTGTCGAAATCACCGCCACGCAGTGCTGCCATGGCAGCGTCATGGCTGCGGCGCTCCTCGGGCTCGGCGAGAAAATCCTTGCCGTCCAGGCTGACCTTCTGCGGCTCCAGCGCCCGCAGGCGGTCGTCCAGCCCCCTGGACACATCCTTGAGCAGGCGCTGCAGGTCGGCCACGTCGCGGGCCAGTTGCTCTTGCGTGCCACGCAGCCTGGCGTTGTCGGCCCGCTGGGCTTCCAGCTGGGCGTTGAGCTCCAGCACGCTGCGTCGCAGGGCTCCCACCTGCTCCGCCAACGCGGCCTGGCCCTTGGCATGGTCGGCCAGCCTGGACTGGGCGCCGTCGTCGCTGGCCTGGATGCGGGCACGCAAATCCAGGATGGCCTTGCGCGCTTCTTCGTCGTCGAACAGCCCGGCCTGGGCACCGCCTGAGGACAGCGCCATCAGCGCTGCTGTCGCCAGGCCGCCGAGTGCGCTGCGGAGGCAGGCCATGTTCAGCGGTCCTTCAATTCGGCGCGGCGGTTGCGGGCCCAGGCTTCTTCATCCTGGCCTTCCACGGCCGGGCGCTCCTTGCCGAAGCTCACCGCTTCCAGCTGCGATTCCTGGACACCCAGCAGGCTCAGCGACTTGGCCACCGCCTCGGCGCGCTTCTGGCCCAGGGCCAGGTTGTACTCACGCCCGCCGCGCTCGTCGGTGTGGCCTTCGATCACCAGGCGCTTGCTGCGCTGCGCCGCCAACACCTTGGCATGGGCATCGATCAGGTTGCGGAACTCGTCCTTGACGCTGAAGCTGTCGAAATCGAAATACACCACCCGGCCCAGCGCGCCACTGCCGCTGCCCGCGCCCGCGGCACCGGGCAGGCTGACGGTGGCCACCTTCGATTGCGGTGCGGCGCCGCTCGCCACGCCGCTGGCGGTAGCCGGGTTGCCCGGGCCGGTGGTCTGGCTGCCCACGGCGGTGGGGGTGCGGCTTTCCACCGGCGCCTCATCGAGCTTGACCGTCGAGCCGCAGCCCGACAGCACCAGGGTGGCCACGGCGGCCAGACACACCAGGCCATGCTTGCGCAAACGCAACATCGTCATCTCTCCTCGGTCAGTGGCGGCCGGTGGCCGCCCAGGTGCCGGCGGGTGCCAGCAGAAACTGCGGCGTCTGCCCATGGGCAGGCCACGCATCATCGCGCAAGTTCACCGGCCGAACGGGCCCCAGGCCGGCTCGCGCACATCCTGGCCCGACGACAGCAGCCGGGTGCGGATGCGGCCGTCCAGCGTGGTGGTCATCAGCACGTCGCGGCCCTGGCTGCGGGTGGCGTAGATGATCAACCGGCCGTTCGGCGCAAAGCTGGGGCTCTCGTCGTCGTTGGTGTCGGTGACGGCCAGCGCCGGGCTGCTGCCGTCCAGCGGCTGCACCATCACCCGGAAACCGCTGCCGCGCGCCACATAGGCCATGCGCTTGCCGTCGGGGCTGATGGCCGGGCTGATGTTGTAGGCACCGTTGAAGGTGATGCGCTCGGCATTGGCCGCCGGGCCCGCCGTGGGCGCATCCATGTCCAGCGGCATGCGGTAGATCTGCGGGCCGCCACCGCGGTCGCTGACGAAGTACAGGCTGCGGCCATCGGGCGCGAAAGCGGCCTCGGTGTCGATGGCGCTGCTTTGTGTCAGCCGGCGCACGCCCCCGCCTCCATCGCCCTGCAGGTCGATCAGGTAGAGCTGCGACAGGCCGTCGCGCGACAACGTGACCGCCAGCCGCCGGCCGTCGGGCGACCAGGCCGGTGCGCTGTTGCTGCCCTTGAAGCTGGCCACGGCGCGGTATTCGCCGGTGGTGACGTCCTGCACCATCACCACCGCCTTGCCGGTGAAGAACGACACATAGGCCAGCCGGCGGCCGTCGGGCGACCAGGCCGGGCTGATGATGGGCTGCGGGCTGGCCAGCGCCACCTGGCCGCCTTCGCCGTCAGCATCGGTGATGCGCAGGGTGTAGCGGTTGGCGGCCCGGGTGACATAGGCGATGCGGGTGGCATTGACACCCCGCTCGCCGGTGAGCGATTCCTGCACCACGTCGGCGATGCGGTGCGCCGCCAGGCGCAGGTCGGCCGCGGCCACCACCAGGCTCTGGCCGGTGCGCTCCTCGGCCTTGACCACATCCCACAGCTTGAAGCGCACGTCGAAGCGCCCGTCGGCCAGCCGGGTCGCCGAGCCCACCACCAGGCTGTCAGCGCCACGGCCGCGCCAGTCGGCCCACTGCGGCTGGCTGCGTTCGTCCAGCGCACCGCTGGACTCGACCACCCGGAACAGGCCGCTGCGCTCCAGGTCGGCCCGCAGCACCGCCGACAAGGCCATGCCGCTGCGGTCTTCATCGCGGAAGCGGGTGACTGCCAGCGGCAGCTGGGTGGCGCCCACGCCGGCGATCTCGACCCGGAACTGGGCCTGTGCGGCGGGGAGCGTGGCCAGGCCCAGGGTGCTGGCGGCCAGGCTGGTGGTGAATCGGCGGCGGGAAACTGGCATCGGGCAAGGGTGGAGTCGGGCGCGGCGCCAGAGGTTCCCGGCGCCGCGCCGGTCAGGTCAGGACGGGGTGCCGAAGGCGCGGCGCAGGGCCAGGGCACACAGACCCACGGCCAGGTTGGCCTCATCGATGACCCGGCCCATGGTGATGAAGCCGTGGATCTGGCGCTCGAAGCAGATGTATTGCGCCGTGCTGCCGGCGGCCGAGAGCGCGTCGGCGTACTGCCGGCCCTCGTCGCGCAGCGGGTCGAAGCCGGCCGTCAGCACCAGGGCCGGCGGCAGGCCGGCCAGGTTGGCGGCCAGCAGGGGCGAGGCGCGCCAGTCGGTGAGCTGGTCACGGCCCAGGTAATGGCTTTGGAAGTAGGCGATGGTGTCGCTGGTCAGCACATAGCCCTGGCCATTGCTGGTGTGCGACGGCGCGCCTGCACGCATGTCGGTGGCGGGGTAGATCAGCAGCTGGAAGGCCAGCGGCACTTGCTCCGCCGCGTCGCGCCAGGCCAGGGCCACCACCGCGGCCAGGTTGCCGCCAGCGCTGTCGCCGCCCACGGCGAACCGGGTGGCGTCCAGGCCCAGGGTGCCGGCCTGGGCCTGCAGCCAGCGGGTGGCGGCCAGGCAGTCGTCAGGCGCGGCCGGAAAGCGGTGCTCGGGGCCCATGCGGTAGTCCACCGACACCACCACGCAGTGCGCCTCGTCGGCCAGCTGGCGACACAGCACGTCGTGCGTGTCCAGGTCACCGATGACCCAGCCACCGCCATGGTAGTAGACCAGGGTGGGCGCTGCCGCCGGCAGGCCGGCCGGGCGGTACAGACGCAACGCAATCTCGCCCAGCGGGCCGGGTGCCGCCAGATCCCGCACCTCGGCCATCGCGCGGGGCGCGGGCTGGCTGAAGCCGCGGCGGTCGCTGTAGTAGGCGCGTGCGTCGTCCGGCGACAGCATGTGGGTGGGTGGCAATGCTTTTTCGGCGATGAGATCGATCAGCGCCTGGGCCTGGGGGTCGAGCATGGGGTGGGGTCTCCTGCGGGTGCCGGCTGGGCCGGTCGGATGGCTGGGCAGTGTAGCGGCGGGGTCCGGGGCGGCCGTTGCGGCTGCGGCATCATGCACCCATGCCCCTGGACCCACCCTGCCCCTGCGGATTGCCCGCCCGGCTGTCGGCCTGCTGCGGCCGCTGGCACGCCGGGCCGTTGCACTTGCAGGCGCCCGATGCCGCGGCGCTGATGCGCTCGCGCTACAGCGCCTACGTGCTGCAGCAGGCCGACTACCTGCTGGCCACCTGGCATGCGGGCACCCGGCCGCCCGCGGTGGACTTCGAACCCGGCTTGCGCTGGGTGGGGCTGCAGGTGCTGCAGCATCTGACTGCCGGTGACGCGGCGACGGTGGCCTTCATCGCCCGCAGCAAGCTGCGGGGCCGGGCGCAGCAGATGCGGGAGACCAGCCGCTTCGTGCGCGAGCAGGGGCGCTGGTTCTATCTGGATGGCGATGTCAGCGGCGGAGCCAACGGCGATGTGGAAGCCGGCTGAGCGGCAGGCGGCCGGATCAGCCCCGGCCGACCGGCAAAGCCAGGCGCAACCATTGCAGGCCGACGGCGACCAGCCAGCCCACCGGTCCGCTCAGGCGGGCCCAACGCGCAGCGCGGCGGGCGCTGGAACCGACGGGAACGATCTGGACCATGGTGGCGACTCCTGCTTGCGGTCGGAGGATGTGT
>Ga0214921_10007930_pt1 | contig 13966 bp, 5 predicted proteins | sample LL1505_MetaG_FD_177992 | JGI IMG/M metagenome (GOLD analysis project Ga0214921, IMG submission 177992) | Freshwater microbial communities from Lake Lanier, Atlanta, Georgia, United States - LL-1505 | ecosystem: Environmental > Aquatic > Freshwater > Lake | place: USA: Georgia | collected 2015-05-28 | reverse complement strand
TGATTGACCTGAACGAAGTTGCTCCAAGGCTAACTTCTGCATCTTGTTGAACTCTTCTGATTCCATTTCTCTTTTGTCTAGTTAAAATTAATAATTTTTTGCTAGACAGAGTTTATTTTACAGTCTCGTAATATTTATCGTAAAAGTGTAATTGCAATCACTTTATCAGCTGATGAATTGTTGCTGAATTTTATACTTAAAAAATAAGTGCCGTCTGGTAGTTCGTTACCAATTGTGACGCCTTTGTTTGAGGTTCCATTCCATTGAGAAGCTAAACTGATGTCATATCCACCTTTGGCATTTGGATAGTCGTTGTTTGCAAAAACCACTTCCCCCCAACGATTGTAAATTTCTACCTTTGCAGTGCCATAGGCTTCTGGGTATGAAATAATATAAGTATCATTTACACCATCACCATTTGGCGAGAAACCTGTTGGTATTACCTCCCCTCCTACTTTAAAAAACAGGGTATCGTATTTACAAGAGTAATTGCCTGGTTGAGAACAAACGGTATAAACGTAAATATCAGTACCCGACACATTGTTGTTGGCAACATAAGTGTATTGACCATTATCAAATACTGTAAGTGTTCCTAATGCATTAACGCCTAGATTAGTATGATCAATAAGAACATTCATCAATTTAACTCCAGTGCCATCTATATTCATATCATTGGTAATCACAGAACCACTCACTGTTTGACCATGATTTAAGGTGTGATATTCATTAAACACTATTATAGAATCATTTACAGGTGTTACATCTATAAACAAAGTATCATTGTAACATGATGTTTTGTCACAAACTTTTACCACCACTGTATCTTTTCCATTGAAGTTTTTGTTGGGTGAATAGGTAAATACTGAATCAGTACTATAGTTTAATTTACCATGATTTCCGTTTTTAACTATCAAGCTATCATTCAAATAACACAAGAAATCTTTGCAAGTTTTAATGCTTACTAGTATCAAATCTCCATCTTTTGATATATCATTCTTAGTGATGCTAGTGTACTTATTTTTATACACTTCATCTTCTTTCAAGGTGATTTTTTCATTTAAAATCAAAGCAGGGTCATAAACTGGCACTATGTTGATGTAAGTGGTTGCACTGTTATTACAGTTTCCATTTAAAAATGCAGCACTACCATCGTTTAATGTAAATTTGATTTCTCTTCTTACTGATGAAATATCATCTCTGTTGTTTACAAATTTGATTTGCGCAATGGCTTGTCTGTAATAAGAAGTATCAGTTAAGCCTGTGAAAGTGATTTCCCAGTTGTTATTTACTTTAGCAACTACAGTTGCAAGTTTTGGGAACACCGGACCAGCATAATACATTGAGTCACCTGCTTGTGTATTGGTTAACACCACTTTTGCAGAAAGTAATTCTGTTTGGTTTTCATCAATATCATAGATGTATAAATCTTTGTCTGTAATATTGATTGCTGTACTGTTTTCAACAAATGTTGTTTCAAAATCGTAACCTAATTGTTTACTTGAGTTGTTGCCATCTAGGTCAATGATTGTACAGTTTGCATTGTTTTCTTGTACTGTAATGAAGATTGTATCTTCTTTACAAATGGAAGGTAATGGTAAACCTTGGTCACACACTGTAAAGATTACGGTGTCTTTCCCTACAAAGTATTTATCAGGTACATAAATGAATGTGCCATTGGTTAAATTGATATTTGAAACTTTGCCATGATTTGCTGATTTAGTAATTCCACTTGATATTATTTTTGTTTCAATATCATTATCATTTGTTAAGTAATTTATTGTAACACCAGTATTGTTTTTCTTGATTGTTACATATTCATTTTTAACTATTGGATCATCATTTACTGGAATAATGTTGATGAATAAGGTATCATTTTTACACAATCTTGGTAATGAGAATCCATTATCACACACTGTAAATACTACGGTGTCTTTACCATTCACATTCAAGTTAGGGTTGTAAGTATAAGTTGAATCTGTGAAGGTTACGTTTCCTTTGGTACCGTTTTTAACAATCCCTGTAACTGTTAATGTTGTATTTTCAGGATCTTTGTCGTTTGCAAGTAAAGTTTTAAAGTCTTTAGTGATTGAGATATCTTCAACTACTGTTAATGTATCAGATTTGATAATTGGATCATCATTTACAGTTTCAATTTTAATTGAAGCTGTGGCAATATTACTGCGCAATGAATCGTCTTTTACAAACACTTTTACAATTCTTGTTGTAGAATCTAAGTTTTTATTGGTGCTAAAGAATTGTACTGCATTTATAGCAGCTTGATAATCAAATACAGTTCCATCTGTAGCTTTCTTAGTAGAAATCACTACAGTAATGGTAGAATCTGTGTAAGTTATTACTTTGTCCAAATTAGTTGGTAAAGTACCTACTTTTAATGAATCTAAAGCTTTTTTATTGGTCAACACTATTGTTGCAGATTTTAAAGAAGTATTGTCAATATCTGAAACCAGAGAAACATTACTTATTCCTATTGGATTTGTTTGCTCTTTGTATTTTGTTGCATAATCGGCACTGTCTTTTCCTAATTTGGTAGAAATTTCAAGGTCAATATAAGGAGCATCATTTACAGGTAATACTGTAATTATCACTTTCTTATTTGAGCATTTACCTTGTGGGTCACATACTGAAATAATTACAGAATCTTTGCCGTTAAAGTCCTTTTTAGGATTGTAACATAAAGTTCCATTTGCTATTACTACAGTTCCATTTGAAGTAGAAATTGTGGCTTCTGTAACTGTAATTGCATCACCTTCAGGGTCTTTGTCATTTTCGGTAATTTTTGTTAAACTCACACAAATAACCGAATCCTCTTTGGTAGTAATGGGAGTAGTTTTGGTGATTATTGAATCATTGGTATTTATTAATCTAATGGTAGTAGTTGCTACATTACTCAATGAATCTCCATCACTAATTACTACTGTAATTTTTCTATCTTCAGTATTTAGTGAATCTTCGGTATTACTGTATTGAATATTGTTTATAATTGTCTGATAGTTAGATTTACTAGACGAACCATTAATTGTAATAATGGTAGCATTATCAACAATGGTAGTAGTGGCTGTAACTCCATTTGGCAAAGTACCAGTAGAAACTAACACATCACCTTTTTTAGTATTGGTCAATGTGATAATTGCAGTAGTAATATCATCAGTATAGCCAGTTTTGTCGTCAGTGTCAGTAATTAGAATATCAGTATCACTAATTTTAATTCCAGTGCCATTTTCTGTATAAGCAGTATCAAAATCAGCAATTAAACTTCCGCTAGAGTTGTCTTTATCTAAATCTAAGAAAGGATTATCGTTGATAGGAATAACTCTAATGTAAATGTTTTTATCCGTACATACATTTTGTTTGTCGCAAACTGAAACCACTACGGTATCATAACCATTGTAATCTTTGTTTGGATTGTATGAAACACTGTCTTTTGTCACCGTAAATGTGCCATGTTTAGTTACAATCACAGTTTCTTTTACTGTTAAAGTATCACCTTCTGGGTCTTTGTCATTTTTAATAATGTCTTTAACAGAAACTGTAATTTTAGTGTCTTCTTTGGTTACTAAACTATCATCTACAACATCAGGAGCATCATTGCTACTTACAATTGAAATATAAGCATGCGCAATATTACTGCTTAATGTAGAGTCATTTACAACTACACTTACCACTCTCACTGTAGTATCAGGACTTAAGCTAGTGTTTTTAAACTGGATAGTAGAAATTGCTTTTTGATAGTCGGACAAAGTGCCAGGTGAAGAATTTTTAGTACTGATAGTTACAGTGATTGTAGAGCCATCGCTTGTTACAGTTGCTTTTAAAGTATTAGGTAAAGTGCTCGCAACCAATAAAGTATCCAATGGTTTTTTATTGGTTAAAGTAATGGTAGCCGACAATAATGTATTGTTATCCACATCTGTTACCGCTACTCCATTGCTAATTTTAATTGCATTTCCTTTTTCAGAGAAGGTTGTTTTAAAATCAGCTGAATCTTTGCCAATTTTAGTAGATGTTTCTAAATCTACATAAGGAGCATCATTGACAGGTAAAATGGTGATTTTTAATTTCTGATTTACACAAGCATTCTTGGTATCGCAAATACTTATTACCACAGAATCTTGACCCACATAATCTTGGTCAGGAATATAGGTAAATGTTTTCTTTGTTTTGTCAATAGAGAATTTACCATTTAATGGGTGGTTCTGAATGGTTTGAATGGTGATAGAATCGCCATCTGGGTCGTAATCATTATTTAACAAGAAGGTTAATGAAGAAGTAACCACACTATCTTCTTTAATTGTGATTTCTTTGTCAAACACTACTGGTTCTTGGTTCACCACATTTACTTTAATAGTATCGGTAGTTAAGTTACTAGATCCGTTGATATTAGAAACTGAAATATTGATATATCTATCTGTATTGCTTAGGTCATAAGTACGGTTATCAAATTGAATTGACTCCAAAGCATTTTTGTAGCAAGTTGTATCTGCGGCTCCACTAATTGTGATGGTAGTAGCACTACTGCTAGATTGTGTGGTGTAAGTTAATCCACAAGGTAATGTTCCATTTTTAACAAATAAAGTATCTCCTTTTTGTTTGTTATTTAAAATGATACTAGCAGAATTAACCAATTCTAAATCGTAATTGATAAGCCCAACATTTTTAGAGGTAACATCTACTGCTGATACTCCAGTGCTAACTCCTTTAATGTCAAATCCTTCTGTGAATGTTGTGTAATATCCTGTTCCTCTTCTGGTAGAATCTAAATCTAATTTTAAACCATTGTTTACTTTTTTGATAATTACATACAAAGTATCTTGTTTGCAATTGCCCCCTGTAGGTCTGTCACAAACTTCAAAATAAATGGTATCTCTACCGTAGTATAAATTATTAGGATTGTAAGTATAAGTTTGATTTACCAAATCAACAGTAAGTGTACCATTTTTAGGGTCTTTGTTCACTTTTGTTACAATCAATAAATCATTTTCAGGGTCAATATTGTTTTGCTGAATAGTGGTTAATGATTTATTGGTAATGGCAGTGTTGGTTGCAGTAAATACTGAATCTTGTTTTACAATGAAGGGGTCGTTGATTGATGTAAGAATAATAGTTGTTTGAGCACTTGCTTTACACAATGAATTATCAAATATATCTACATTAACAATTCTATCAGTTGGGTTTAAACTGTCAGCTCCTGATAAATATTTAATATTAGCAATTAAAGATGCTAAATCAATACTTTTACCAACACCAGAGATTGAAACAGAGATTGAGCCAGGAAATCCTGAAACAAAAGTAGGGCTACTAATAATAAATCCATTGGCATTAGCAGGTATTTTTAATGAATCAAGTTTGAAAGCATTTGTAAGTTTAATGGCAGCCGTCCAAGCTTGAGAATTACCATCAGGATCATTAACAGCAATACTACCAGCTATTTTAACACCAGCACCATTTTCAGTGTAGGTAGTTGAATAATTAGCAGTTGGAGAATTTAATACTAGTGTAGGACAATCATTTGCTGCTGTTAATTTTACAGTTGTAGCAGCAGATACTTTACAAGAAGCTACATCAAAAACTTCTACTGTAATATTTCTGTCAACTAAATTTAAACTATCTGCACCTGATTTATAGGTTATATTTCCAATCATACTTGCCAATTGGGCACTTGTACCAGTACCAGAAATTCCTAAGGTAATAGAACCAGGTGTTCCTGCAACATAAGTTGGAGTACCAAAACTTAGTGAACCTACATTAGCAGGTATTTTTAATGAATCAAGTTTGAAAGCATTTGTAAGTTTAATGGCAGCCGTCCAAGCTTGTGTATTTCCATCTGGATCATTAACAGCAATAGTACCAGCTATTTTAACACCAGCACCATTTTCAGTGTAGGTAGTTGAATAATTAGCAGTTGGAGAATTTAATACTAAAGTAGGACAATCATTTGCTGCTGTTAATTTTAAAGTTGTAGCAGCAGAATCTTTACAAGAAGCTACATCAAAAACTTCTACTGTAATATTTCTGTCAACTAAATTTAAACTATCTGCACCTGATTTATATGTTATATTTCCAATCATACTTGCCAATTGGGCACTTGTACCAATACCAGAAATTCCTAAGGTAATAGAACCAGGTGTTCCTGCAACATAAGTTGGAGTACCAAAACTTAGTGAACCAACATTAGCAGGTATTTTTAATGAATCAAGTTTGAAAGCATTTGTAAGTTTAATAGCTGCCGTCCAAGCTTGAGAATTTCCATCAGGATCATTAACAGTAATAGTACCAGCTATTTTAACACCAGCACCATTTTCAGTGTAGGTAGTTGAATAATTAGCAGTTGGAGAATTTAATACTAGTGTAGGACAATCATTGGTAGCTGTTATTGAAATGGTTGAATTTCCTGTACCCGCATTACAATTTACATCAGCATCTTTTACTAGAATAGAAATAGTTCTTGCAGTTGTTGATGGATTATCAGAACCTGTTTTATAAGTTATTGCTTTTATTAAAGTTGCTAAATTGGCTGCAGTTCCTGTACCTGTAATTGATACTGTTACATTTGGATAGGCATATACTGGTGTAGCAACTGTAAAACCATTGGCAGAAGCTGGTGCAAATAAACTATCCAATGAAACTCCGTTGGTTAATTGTACTGTTGCTGTCCAAGCTTGGGTAGTAGCAGCTGATGCTAAATCTAAATCTGTAATTGAAAATGTTGAATTTACTACAGCTACTTTTGCCCCATTTTCTGTAAATGTAGTTGCGTAATTTGATGCATTGCTAAGGGTAGGGCAATCGTTAAATGCTCTAAATACAATAGTTGTATTGGCTGTGTTACTTGAATCTGTACCATCAAATACGGTAACTTTTACAAGTCTTGTCGTCAAGTCAGGATTATCTGCAGTATTACTAAAGGTAACCAACTTAATAGCAGATTGGTAATTTGCCAAAGAAACATTTCCACTAAACTTAATGTAAGTGTTAGAGCCAGCAGTTGTAGAGATTGCAGTAATTCCTAATGCCGTTAAAGCTGTAGTATTAGAAACCACAAATACATCGGCTGTTTTAGTGTTTGTTAAAACAATAGTTGCTCCTGTAAGTGTTGTATTATCAGCATCAGTGATTGAAACACCATTTGACTTGTTGTTACCAATGGTTACGCCTGATTTTTGCTCTTCATAAGTTGTTTTATAATCAAAACCTGTTGCAACACTATCACTTAATGCATCTAAGTCTAAAACAGTTTTATCATTTACCGATACTACTTTTATGGTAGCTACCGCTATATTACTATTATCTGTACCATCGTTTACAGTAAAATTAATTATTCTATCAGTTGTAATGGGGTTATTTGAAAGGCTATAAAACTGAATTAAATCTAGTGCAGTTTGATATTCTGCTAAAGTGTTTGTAGTAGTACTGGTTAAATTTATTGTAATTGCACCAGAAGATACCGCTCCAAAAGTTGCAGTAATCCCAGTTGGTAAAGCACCTTTTACTAAAATAGAGTCTCCAATAAATTTATTGGTTAAAATAATTTTGGCACTTTTTAAAGTAGTATTGTCTGCATCTGTAATTGAAGATGTGTTGGTAATAGTAACCCCCGTAGTTTTTTCGTTATAAGTTTTAAGAGAACTTGTACCTGGCGCAGTTGCGTTAGTTTTATCTAAATCCAACACAGGTTTATCATTTACAGCAACTACGGTAATACTTGTGGTAGCAGTTGTACTTGAACACGAACCATCACTTACAACAAAAGTTACATTTCTTAAAGTGGTGTTTGGAGTATTTGAGCCATTATTGAAAATTATCCCTCTAATAAAAGTTTGATAATTAGCTACTGACGATGAACCTGAGATATTAAGCGTAATTCTATTTGCAACTGATGAATCGGCAGTTATTGAAATTCCACCTAAGGTAGTCCAAGTAAAATAATCACCTACTTGTTTGTTTGTTAAAACAATAGTTGCTGAGGCTAAATTTGCATTGTCGTCAGCGATGGTTAAATCAGAAGCATCTCCAATATTGTTATTTAAACCATTTTTTTCAATAAAAGTAAATTGGTAGTCATTTCCTGATTTTAAACTTGAATTATTTGCATCAAGGTCAATAGTTGGTAATGCATTAACGCTTATAGTTACTGTAACCCAAGCTGATGATTGTGCAGGAGAACAAGCAGATGTTCTTCTTCTAAATCTTGTTGTGGTAGTTAAATTTCCAATAGTTGCTGCGGCTAAATCTTCGGTGTTACCACCAATTGCAACCCAATTGTTTGCATTTAATGTATTTTCTTTTTCCCATGAATAGGTTGCACTAGCAACAGCAGAACCATCAATACCTGTTTGTGTTCCAGCACATATTGGATTTGGCGTTGTTACAGTACCTGCACTTGGTGCAGTACATGGATTAAATTGAGCACAACTACTTGCACTGTTATATCTATTACCAGCCACAAATAAAGAACCTGTATAACTTGTTGAAGGTGAATCCCATAGAGTTCCTCCTGGGTCAATAGTTACAGAACCAGTAAATGTACCATTTACACAAACAATTACATGTCCTCCTGCACGTACTAATAAACTTCCATTAAATGTACTACCCGGAGGCACACAATACACGCTTCCATTAGGTACAATAAAAGTTTGATTACCAGTAAGTAACGTGTTTGTGCAAGAAGGTGCAGTTTGTGCAAATACTTGTAAATTAGATAAAATAAATAGGGGAACTACTAAAAGTAGTTTGTGTAAGTTGTGGGGGGTGAGTTTTATATTTGTCATCATCTAGGGTATTTTGATAAAGACAATCTAAAAGTTAAAAAGTAACGGGATTTGTTTATGAAAATGAAAAATATTTTTTATTTTTTTTAAAACATTATAAAAAAATGCTTCAAGTGATTGATATTTAAAAATGTACGTGTGAGATTTTAATTTTTAAAAAGTACATTTTTTTTATTAAAGGATAATAAAATGCCTTTTTACATTTAAAGTAGAGTTAGGGAAATTGATTACTTTGTACCTAGTACCCAATCCCATCCACCCAAGCCTCCATTTGTTTTACTGAATTTGGACGAAGGATAATTTTTCGGTTTTTATCTAACAAATACATAGATGGGGTGCCAAATACATAGTAATCTTTTACGATGCTGCCATCCCATTTTTTGAGGTCGGTGATACTGATAAATGGAAAATTGCTGGTGAACTCATAAAATGCTTTTTGGTCTTCGTCTAACGAAACCAACAAAACCTCTACGCCTTTTACTTTCCATGTGGTGTATAATTTGGCAATGGCCGGCATTTCTTCTTTACAATGAGGGCACCAGCTGGCTCCAAAAACTACTAAAGTATAATTGCTGTTTAAATCTGATAACTTATTAATATTTAGGTTATTCGTAGAATTTACTCTGATATTAGGAAACACAATATCAGGTGCTGAATTGCCCACTTTCATGGCTCGGTAGGTTTCAAGCTGCCTTGCTAAATCACTATTGATGGTACAACTCACTTCATTCAATACCTTGAGCGACAAATATTCTGATGCTTTAAACAAACTATGTTTCTCTAATAAATTAAATAAATTACTAGTTACTTCATTCAGCTTTTGTTCGTCTTTTTTAAGATTTGCCATCATGGCATCAATAGAAAACTGCATTTCAATAAAAACAGAATCCAAGGGTTTACCACAGTTTTCTAATAACCAAAAATGCGCCTCAATGGCATCTTTAAACAAACCACTTTTATACAAGCGTTTATCGGTATAATCTAATGCTCTAAAAGCGGCAATAGTAGCAGGAATTTCTTTTGTGCGGTATTGGGCAATGGTTGCTACCGAGCTTACTAATTTGCGAGTAGGTAAAAACCAACGGCAATAGCTCTCTTTGGGTAAGCTGTTCAAAAAGGCTGCATCTTCGTTATTAATTCGTTTTCGTTCTTGTTTGATTGCTTTGTTGGGTGTTTTTTGCCCTGCAAACAATGCCTCTTGGGTATATATTTTCTCTAAATAATCCCAGGCACTTAGGGCTTGTTCACGGCGAGGATGCTCTTTGGCATATTGTTCAAACCATTGGTTTTCATAGCCTTTGGTTATGGTAATTGTTTGTGGGTTACTTAACGCTTCTCCAACCAATTCAATATCTTCTCCACTTAAAATTACAATCAAAGGTTTGTTATCTGTTGATTTTAAATAACCCATACCCAAATCGGTGTTGGCATAAGCAAGTTTAAAATTCCCATTGGCATCAATGCTAGTTTTAGCAATAGCATAGGTTTTTAAACCATTAAAACCCTCTAAAGCTATTTCTTGATTGGCTAATGAGGTGAGTTTACCCGAAATGGTTTGCGATTTAGCAATTCCACTCATCAAGATACACCCAAATAGTATTAATACATTTTTATAATTCATCATCATATTAATAAGTTAGATAAAAATTCACAGTTATGTTTAATTCTTTAATATGGTTCTATTTTTAATTAAGTAGTTTATTATACCTAGAATACATTTTTGTCCCCGTGGCAGGTGTCTTCACCTGACACTTATTTATCTACCTATCATTATTTGTGTCAGGTGGGGACACCTGCCACGGTATAAAATATAGGTATTTATTACTAAAATACATATTTGTTCATTAATAATAAACAAAAGTATTCGTTATTAATAATCAAATTGCGGTTTTACAAGAAATATATACCATCTAACAACACTGTAAATTCATTTTATATTATTTGAACACTCATTTTGATGGAATCCTTGATAGCATACATATACCCTTTATTCGTTGGATTCTGAAATTTATCGTTGCATTTTTTGCGTCAAATATTGATTTATTCGTTGCATTCGGTTCTTTGCCCCCGTGGCAGGTGTCTTCACCTGACACGGTATTATTTGTTAAAAAGGTTATTAAGCAACTCAACTAATTCCTTTTTTACCATTTCGTAATCTGGAAGTAACACCTTAGGTATTTGATGCCCTAAACTATTTTGCCAAGCCGCTTTCAAAAGTTTATCATTATCTACATTAATCATTTGTTCTATTGTTATAAACTCAAGTCCTTTGTATTTCATTTTTTCAAAAAAAGCTAGTTTTACTTTTTGCCAATCAATTTCATTAACATGGTTGGCTAAATACCAAATATCATAAAAATCTCTTGGAGCTGTATATGAACGTTGAATAAGTGCTCTAAATTTCTCAGAAAGCACTTCATCAATAGCATAACATGGAATTTCCAAAGGATTTTGTGAAAGGTAATCAGAGTAAGAGTGATGTACTTGTCTGGTTTCTGTAGGAAATATCATCAGCTCATAGAGAATAATCTCAATCTTAATACTTGTTGTCCATCTTTCTGGTGGAGGTGGCGTCTGATTTCTAGGGTGGTCGGCACCCCAAAATTTGATTATCGCTTTATATCCTGTTAACTTATCATTATGTTTAAGAGGCTTTAGCTCCTCAATATGCAATGGTATTTCTGTATTATTTGTGATTACTTGAACTACCTGATTCAACAATTTTTTAGTTAGCTCAAATGTGGCATTGGTGCAGGTAAAATCTAAGTCTTCAGAAAAACGATAGTTTGGGAAATAACATTTTCTTAAACAAGTACCTCCTTTAAATATAAGCACTTCTTTTAATTCAGGAATGGAATATATGCCATCTATAAAATGACCTAACACCCAGTCTTTATCAATCGTAGATTTTAATACGCTTTGTGCTTCGGCTATGCTTTCTATTTCCTTTTTAAGTATCATTTAATATTGCTTATTACAAATATCTAATAGTTCATCTTCTGTAATATTTAACCTCAGTTTCCAACTGTTATTAAATCTTCCTTCTTCTTTTCCTAATGGATCGAGTAATACATAACGTGCATTTACTTCTCCTTTTGCATACTTTAAAAAACGATTCATTTTTGGTTTTTTAAGTAGCTCTGCCAAAAAAGCTAACCTTTTAACAACAGCAATATTGCTAATGGATTTGCAGTATTCAATCATTTTATCTTGATCCATTTCAGCTTTACTAAAAGCACGAATTAATTCCGCATAGCCTCCCGAATATTGAGGAAGATCAAAACAATCTACCAATGTTTTTTCTTTGTCTGTTATTTTGTATTTATAATTCCCAAAACCTTCCGTGGCTGCTCCAACTCTCTTGGTTTCTTTTATTTTTACAAATTGATAATGTACTCCAAACACCGTTTTACTCTTTTTTAAATGTGTAGTTTGAATGAAAATAGTATTTGAGAACTGCTCCGTTAAACCATGTAAATTTAAAGCAGACCAATAGGCAATAACACCGTCGGGCACCAAAAAACAGCCTATTACTTTTTCATCTCTAAAATTCGTTCGGCAATATTTGCCTCTTTCAATTCGGGAGAATATTTTTTTGTGCACCAAATTTTCAATCACTTCATTGGTGTCTTCTGACGAATCGTTTAGTAGCTCCTTTAAATCATCTAGGGAAAATATATCTATCTCATTTTCATTCAATAACAATAGCATATCCCTTTGGGATGGTGTAATATTTTCTGATATATAGGTGCTTCTTGCCATTACATTTTACTATTATTTAAACCCTAAATAACGGGGTTTAACTTATAACGATATGTAAATTTATGTATAAACTTTAATTTTAACAATAAAATTGAAATTAAATTAAGATTATCTAAAAAAGTTTCAAGCCTACCAGCAATTTAAGAAAAAACAGAGCATCAATTTTCTTATCAAAACCAAACCTATCGCAAACCCATACTTTTTTATACCATACATAAGCGGTACTGTTTTATAATCAATGAATTGCAAAAAAAATCCTGCCACCCGAATGAGTGGGATGGCAGGATAATTTCATTTTGGCTTCTAGCCATTTAAGCGGCAAGATGCCTTTTCCATATCTGTCACTAGGCTGGAGCCTAGCGACTGCGGGTAACAGTGTTATTATTTTCCTCGTTGTAATTTAATAACTTCTTCAATTGCCAAACCAGTATGTTTAGCGATTTCTTCAGTTGAAAGTCCAGAAGAAAGTAAACTTTTCGCAATGTCTTTTTGAACTTTTGTCAAACGTCCTCTGTCGTCTTGTTCACGCATTAAAACATAGTCATAAGCTTCTAATTCAGCTTTTGTCCAATTATGTTTATCAGCGTCTTCATAAGCAAATTTCAAACCTTCGTCGTTAATATTTTCTGGTATAACTTTTAAATCTTCTGCATTTTTGATAAAATACACCCATTGGTCAATAATTGAATTAAGTTCAGAAACATTTTTATTGAATTTAGGAAGTTCAATAAAGTTGAATTCAATATCGCTAATTAGGTTTTCACCTGTTTGAACGTCAATTATTTTATGTCGACTGATATAATCAGAATTCTGAGTAATATTGAAGTCTAAAATGCCAATGAAAAAAGTAGGATTTAATTGTTCATACAAGTCACCTCTTTCAATTTGAGCCGAATAACTTTTAGAAGCATAATATAAAACACGTTTGTCAAAACCGTCAACTTCTGCAACTTGCATTTCAACGATATAACTTTTATCGTTTTGGTCTTTAGCTTTTACGTCTACAATAGTAACCTTACCACCTTTAAGAGAAGGTAATTGATAAGGAGTTAATATGTCAACGTTGATTATTTTTTTGTCATTTTCGAGCAATAAAATAGCATTCAGAAAAGAAATAAGAACTTCTTTTCTGTTTTCGTTTCCAAATATTTTACGAAACGCAATGTCATTTTTAATGTCTACAAATTTCATAATGCAAAGCTAGAAATTATAACCTTATACGGCAAGCTTTTCAACTGTGAATGTTAACATTGCCACCAACTGTCTTGTTGACGAAGGAAGCAAGAGTAATTACTCGGCTCCTGCTAAGTAACATTTATCATTTTGGCTTCTAGCCATTTAAGCGGCAAGATGCCTTTTCCATATCTGTCACTAGGCTGGAGCCTAGCGACTGCGGGGAGTGGCAGGATATAATATCA
>Ga0214921_10007929_pt1 | contig 13967 bp, 11 predicted proteins | sample LL1505_MetaG_FD_177992 | JGI IMG/M metagenome (GOLD analysis project Ga0214921, IMG submission 177992) | Freshwater microbial communities from Lake Lanier, Atlanta, Georgia, United States - LL-1505 | ecosystem: Environmental > Aquatic > Freshwater > Lake | place: USA: Georgia | collected... | reverse complement strand
TAAATTGGTCTGAAGTCAGATCCATTCTTAATCTATAATATATTTATAAAAGTACCTTAAGCTTTTAGTCTATATTATAAGATATTATATTACCTATCAATTTTATGAAAAATAATATAATTAACGATTAATATTTATGTTTTATAAATCGGTTACTCTTTTAACCACTTAGTAAATAGTTTAATACAGTTGGCTCGCCCAAGACGAACAGCCAATACTTCTTTTACCAATTTTTTATCAGTTATTTGCCAAGTTGGTAAAACAGAGAGTTGTTCAACAATTTCAGTTTTTGTGCCATCGACTTCTGGCCATTGAATAACCCAACCTGTTTGTTCAATAGTTGAGAGCCAATTAGCAAGAATTTTATGAATATCAATAGCATGCTGGTCAGAGGGAACAGCCACCCAATGCCCCCTATAATCTGCTATCCAGATTGGATTCTCTTGTTTCCAAGTAGCAGGATCTGATGAGAATACTACTTCACCCTTTAGAGCACTATCATATTGTTTTTCGCCATTTTCAATATTATCTTGAATAATTGACTTCATAAGTACAAAGTGAATATCGCGCATTAGGGAAATACCAGAGAAGAGTTCGAGATAGTCTTTCTCTTCAAAAGCTGTTCCATTATATGATGCGCCAATAAGATCATGAATCTTTCGACGTTTTCTTCCAAGTGCCGTATTTTTAAGAGTATCGGTCTGTTCTTGAAGTTCAGTAGTAAGATCAATAATAAGTTGTAGGCGCGCGCCTTTATTGGATAGAGAATAACTACCAGGATCTTGAATACAAGCGAATAGACTCATAATTCCAGATGGATTAAGATTAAAGGCGCTATAACCTTTTAATCCAAATTTATCAAGAGATGTTTCTTGAGAGGATTTATCTGATACAATCTCAATATAATCTAAAGTGCGGTTTCTATTGGGATTATTACTGGAATAAGATAGTAGATCTTTGATACTCACATTTTGATATTGTTTCATAGGTGCCCTCATATTATTAGTACTAATAATAGTATTAATAGTAGTAATATTAATAGCTTTAAGTCAATCAAATTTTGTTAGTTAAGATTATCGTCAGTATAGTTTGCGTTTTGGATACGAATAGTCTCTAATTCATTTAGGCGTAGTACATCTTCTTGACGTGTTTTTAAGCAGAAATTAAGATATTCATTAATTTGAACAAATGCCGGTTCAGAAATTGTAGATAAATCAAAAAAAATACCGTTTGAGTTTTCCGTATAATTTTCTTTTGTTTTTCGAATAATTCTAAATATCTCCTCTTGTTCAGAATTTACTAGAACTTTTATGTGCTCAAACACATTTTTACGTTCTTCATAACTATATGTCATTTCTAATTCCGTATAGATGTTCAGAGAATATTAACAAGCGCAGTTTATTATTTTATTTTATGCTTCTTCCTCTTCCTCTTCCTCTTCCTCTTCTGCTTCCTCTTCCTCTGCTTCCTCTTCTTCTTCTTCTTCTTCTGCTTCTCCAACTGCTTCCTCTTCTTCCTCTTCCTCTCCAACTGTTTCTCCAACTACTTCCTCTTTTTCTTCTTCTTTACCCTCATCAGAAGCATCTGAAATGGGAGTCTTATTACCAGATTTTTTAGTAATAAAGATGGCACTTGCTAAGATATAAGGATCATTAATTTGAAATTTAGAGCGTTTAAGTTCAACTTCAATGATATCTCCAACATCAACTTCTTCATATTCTTCACTGCCTATGTGAAGATCGCGAGGTACTTGAATACGAATTGCGTTATTATAGTCTGCGTATAGACCCATTTTGTTTTTACGAATAACCTCGCAAACAACTCGTACACCATCGGCTGGATAAATGACTTTTCCTTCAAGTTTAAGGTAGTAGATTGCGTCACCTGTAAATCGTGCTGCTTCAAAATACCCCATAGAGCGGGATATAAGTTTTATAGTACCGGATACAACAAAACCTTGCTCAGAGCACTTATTTTCAATAAGTTGTTTTGCCTTTTTCTCTAGAAGGGAGTCAATAGATTCATGTTTCACTTCATTGAATTCACCAGGATTAAGATTGATTTTCTTTTCAAAGAAAGCAGTAGACTCCATTCTTATCTTTCTTAATATCCTTTTACATGTCTCAAATTTTATTCCTCTCTCTCTCTCACCAATTTTTCTAAAATTATTTGTCTACAGCTCTAAAAGTGCCTTTGTGTCCAGTATAATAAGTCTGAACTGGTCGGAAGAACCATCTCTTACCATTTATCATATCTGCGTCTAAATATCTAATGAGTAAGTTTATTAGTGTACATGCTCGCGTCGAATTCTTAATCTTTCTTGTTCCAAGTATAATTCCACGATTTAAATCAAAATCGGATTTTCCTGCGGCTTTAAGTATATCGCCTATTTCTACAAGATTTGAGATATGACCAGTCATTGTACTAACATTACCACATTCTTTTCCTCTATTAACTTTGCTGCCTTCATATGGCGGGTCAGCTGTTTTAAAGACAATATCGCCGTTTTTAGGGACTACAAACCCATATGGCCCACCTGTTGTCTTATTATTTACAGTGAATGTACGTAATGATTCAGATGAATCACGTTTAATTTCATCAACAACAGATTTTAAACATGTTTGACCACCTTCACATATAAATTGTATTTCATTCCTTTTAGGGTCAATAAATCTATTAACTAAAATCTTACCTAATAAATACTGGTTTTCTTGTATACACTCTAAAAGATTTAACCCAGTAGAGTAAACTAAAAAGGTTTGCTCTTGGAATGTTAGCCATTCATCCCAAAAAAAGAATACTAGTGCTTTTCTAAAAGCTTCTGGGTTTTTAGACGGTGATTTTTGGAAAGATACATGAAGCCATTCAATCATCTCCAAAATCTGTCGATATTTCTCTATTAATTCCATATCATCGTGTGAAACATCTAATATTCTTTGTTCAATTTCACTAGGTGGTTTAAGATATTTAACACTCATTGATAATCGTTGACACCAATCCATGACGGCAGACCAAATGTCTTCAATAGATTTAGTAGTATTTACTACTTCTTGCTCTTCCTCTATTTCAGGTTCTTCATATTCAAGTGGTGCAAATAGATCGCGTTTAATTGGAAACTTAGCTACTCGAATTGAGAGTGGAATCGTTAAATCTAAATATACATTTGGCTGAAAAATATAATATCCATTACAATATCTAATATATCCTGATAGATTATTATGGGATACTTGGAAGTTTTTATTATCTATTATATCTGTTAATAAATCTACCACTGCGATGCGCGGTATATCAGTAAACATATTCCATAAGTCCTCAGATTGATAGTAAGGCTGTTCTTTAAATAAAGTGCGAATACGTTCTTTCATTCTATTTACACGCCATCTTGCGGAAAATTCATCGTATGTTGAATCATCAATTGTTAGAGACGCAATATCTATTTTAGGTTTACATTCATAGTCACATGTTTCAATCCAATCACATACAGCTGTAAAAGGCATATCATTAATATCGACATCTCTGCGAACATTTCCTTGTGCATCAATCTCGGTAATAGACGGTTGTCCTTTAATAATAATGGCCTGATTATTTAGATTACAATCAATTGCTGCGACTTTCATTGTTCTAGTAACCTTTCCAACTAAAACTGCTTTTTTAAATCCGATTCTGTAGCTGTATAAATCGGCGGTTTCACGTCCATTAGCACCGCCACTAATGGACTTTAAAGGCAAACCTTCTAGGTTTGACCTTTCCCGTCCATTAGCACCGCCCTCTTCTTCTGGTAACTGTGCTGCCAATAAATAAACAGTGTTATTTCGTTTTTCCTTTGGAAGGGCACAATGAGATAAGTAACGAATGGCGCGCCCAAGAATTTGTTCTGTCTTATTTAAGTGAAACCAAGAGTCAATAATATATGTTTCACGAACAAATCGCAAATCGACACCTTCTGAGGCAATTTGAGAACCTATCATTATTTTAATATTGGTTCCCTCTGCATTATTAAAATCCCTTTGTGCGCGAATAGTTTGTTCGTTGCGAGGAGATAGACTAATATCACCAGTTAAAAGTCCATAATATGCGGGAGTAAAATCATGTGCAGAATTACCATGTTCCTTTTCCCTTTTTGGACAAAGTGCACATTGTTTGCCACCTGGTGTTTGAGGTCCATTAGCAAGAAGACCCGATTTTCTACCATATGGTAAATAACCATTGGCTTCAAGGGCAAGTGCTAAAGGTAGGGCACCACCGCTTACAAAGCGTGTATAAACAAAAATACATCCTTCAGCATTTTTAACTCTATTAATTAAAAACTCAAACTTTGGGCTATATTTATGGAGTTCTTCTAGACCAAGCCACTTTGCCCCACCTTCCTGTTTGGCTCTATAACGAACTTCACCACCCGAACTTTCCTTAGAGAAAATAGTACCAAGTCCATTAATATCTGTTCTTGCTCTATATGCGTCTACATTATCGCCTGCTGTCTCCTCTGTTGCTGGTACAATAAAATTTCCAGCGTGAATGAGTTTATCTAGTGCGACTGTACTTAGACCACTACCTCCAGCAGGTAATGCATTCATAAATGCCAAGGACGCTGTAAGTGTATCACCTCCAAGCATAATCGGCACAATAGGTAAGTGCTTGTAAAAGACTTTTTCAGCATCTGGAATAACAACACCACGAGGATTTAAAGCGGGATAGGTAGAAAGAACTGGAACAGCTGTAGGGAAAAGTCGAACTGGGAATGATACAGGATTTTCGCCGCGCATGAAGCTCACATATCTCTGAGAAATATATGAAAGCATTTTATTACCTCTCTCAGTAATAGTTCCTTCTTTATTAAAAATATCAGCCTCAGTAATTGTGCCCTGTTTATCATTCATAAGTAACATATTAAGCATAAAAATAATTTCCTTATAACTATTATACATAGGTGTGGCAGTAAGCATACAGAATTTCATACCCTCTGAATACATAAGAACATCGCGTAAATATGGCGTTAGAATTTTCCCACCTGCGGAATCACTTTCTTCAGATTTAGTAACCACACTAACATCATCCTCTTCAACAATATCACGAAGATTATGAGCCTCATCAATAAGAAGTAATCTACCACTAAACTTTTTACGAATCTTATCTTTTTTCAACTGAGTCTTTAATTCATCAGATGCTTCAACAGGAATACCTTTGAGTGTATCGCGAATAAAGTTAGCAAATGAAATATAACCAAAGACTTTATAACGTCTGCGAATAGCCTTATTAACGGCTTTTTCAATTTTATTAATATCTCTTTCATAAAGTGTATTGGTTAATTTCATATATGTCGTACCTGTACATTGAGAGATGCTATTTGGTTCATTACCTTCACCGATAATTACTTTTGTTTTATCAAAAATAGTTCTAAAGAAGCCTTGTTGAATAGTTGGTGGAGCTACAAGAAATACTTCGTTACGAGGATAAACTTCAAGCCATGCTTCAATAATTTGGACTCCTGCACATGTTTTACCAACACCAACGCCGTGAAATAAGAGGGCTGACATATATGGTGTTTTAGGCGACATAAAGTTGCTAACAAAGCGTTGAACAGGTGTAACTTCAAATGTAGAGTCATCTTCACATGGATCTGTACGAGGTTTCCATGTAGTTTGTAGACTCTCTGCGAATTCTCTTTTAGCAAGTAACTTTTGTAGAAATTCAGGGTCTCTTATATCAGGATATGCGCCTGTTTCATATTCCCACTTAGTTAGTGCACTCGATGGGAATAAGTTTCTTCTTTGAAGTTCTATTAATATTTTATCGCGTTCTTCAAAATTAGCAGTTGTATCCCATAGGTCAATAAGTTCAGGATCAGTTACACCTTCAAATGTAGTTACTATATTTGATGCTACTGATTCTTCTTCTACTTCCTTTCCTTCCTCTTCTACTTCCTTTCCTTCCTCTTCTGCTCCCTTTCCTTCCTCTTCTACTTCCTTTCCTTCCTCTTCTGCTCCCTTTCCTTCCTCTTCTACTTCCTTTCCTTCCTCTTCTATATTTGATACATCATCTTCTGGCACATTAGTTTCTAAGTTATTAGAGTTTATAGAGGAATTAGAAGGAGTTACAGATGCTTGATTAGAAGGAGTTACAGATGCTTGATTAGAAGGAGTTACAGACGCCAATTTAGGAGGTTCCACTGGTAAATTAGATACAATCTCAGGTGATTTAGTATTATCCTCCTGATTAAAAATATTTACATTTGGTAAATTAATACTGTCAGTACTAGATGACATAGCTATTTATAGAATAATATTTCATTTTATTGTATAAACGCTTTATACCTTAGATATGATAGTTTACTAAATATGGATTATGATCTTTGTGCTATACGATAAATTGAGCGTGGTAAATCATTTGTATGAACTGGATGAAAATTGCGCATAATTTTTCCAGCTTTTAGTAAGATTTCTCGTTTTTCTACATTATCCGGACGAATCTTTGAAATGGCTTCATCAAGTGAACACCATTGTATGCCACCAATTTCACGTACCATATGAGGATTATTAATATTCATTTCAACTTCAGTTGTTTTATTACATAGTGCGATATAGTATTTATGGCAATAATGTACCTGATTTGAGCCAAAAAATGTTTCAGAAATAGGGTATGTATTTTGAATAATAGTAAAGTCTTGTCGACGAAGGCCAGTTTCTTCTTGAAATTCACGGCTAGCACAGTTTATGTCGGTTTCATGTGGATTGCGACGACCCTTTGGAAAACCCCACTCTGGTTCCAACCAACTTGTAGGGTTACTTTCAATAAGTTCTCTAACCCTGTCTTTAATTAAAATATACTTCTTGATTGAAGTTTCATAATCATTTTTATGAGATTTAATATGAGATGATTCACCCCAAACATTTTGCCACAGTTCATCAAATGTCTGTGCTAAAATATTTTCATGTTCTTTTACAGTCATTCCTCGTATTAAACGTCCTAAATACTCATCATCTTGCGGCCCATATTTACCACGAATAAATTCTACAAATGCTAGCGAATCTTTGCGTTGAATTAAAAGAAATTGAATAGAATCGCTTCCATTACTAATGGTTGTAGCTTTTGAAAATAAGGAATTAGATACATTATTATTCATATATCGAACTGCGATAATTCCATAGCTTGTAACAGGTGATAAGCAATTACGGAAAACGTGGCCTGCTAAACCACAATTAGTACAATGTTGCGTACGGTTATTAACACTATCCATTTTGGATTATATTTACTTATAATGTAATATTTATCAGTCTTTAGACCGAAATAGCGTAGTAATATCAGTAATTATATACTTTGGGTGGCGAGTATAAGAATAGTGATAATAAACATATTATAATTAGGATGCAGTTTCCACCGAGTGTATGGGGGCCATTTTTCTGGCATACAATTCACATAATAGCATTAGGATATCCTAAAAATCCAACATACACTGATAAGAAATGTATTAAAGAGTTCTATGAATCTCTAGCATTCTTATTACCATGTACTATTTGTAAGAAGCACTATAGAGAACATTTAGCAAATAATCCTCTAACACCGTTTTTAGATTCAAGAAAAGACATATTAAAATGGACAATTGATATTCATAACTCAGTAAATAAAATGTTGGGGAAACCTGAATGGACAGAAGAGGAAGTAATTATTTATTATGAACGACTTGGTCGTCGAGATCGTTCTCCAGTTTGGACAAAAGATGATATGAAAGAAGTAGATTATAGATCCTTTATAAAAGGTTTTATGACTGGCGCCGCTATATTTACAAGTGTAGGAGGAGTTGTATATTTTTTAAATAAGTTGTAAGTAATATAATTAATTATGCTAATAATAACCTAAAAAATATATAGAGATAGGATAAATAGATGAGTCGTGAAACAAATATTAGTCAGTATCTACTTAATCAGATTAATACACCAAAAGTTAAGGTATCTACGGGAAGTACGATTACAGATGCTATTACAATTAAAAGTAATATAGGACGAATTATAGCATATGGCTTATCAATAATTATTATAATATTAGTAATATTACTTTTCGTTCATTTTTTTATTACACCCATATTTAAATTTAACCCTGGTGGTCCCGGTATAATATCAGTACCAGGGTATGATGATGGTAAACTATTTTGGATTACAACTACAACTGGTCCAATCTTAAATACAGCTTTACCAATTGTTAATCAAATATATAGTTATACTATTAATTTAGACGTATTTGTTGAAAATCCGTTACAGTTTTCTACTAAACCACGTATATTTTTTAGTAGAGGTGCTACTAAACAAGCGACGCCATCTGGTGATACGTTATTGGGAATACTTACAAATTATAATCTTGTGGCCGCATTACTTCCTGATACAAATGATCTAATTGTTTCAGTGCTAAATAAGGATAATAATATGGAGAATATAATTGTTCCAAATATTCCAATTCAGGAGCCATTTAGATTGACTATGGTGGTTATGGAACAGGCGCTCGAAGTATATATTAATGGTAAAATGATAAGAACACGTAAATTTTTAGCTCCACCAAAAGATGTAAAAGGCAATATTGATGCCGCATCGGGAATTGAATCAAATGTGATTAAAGTACATAATCTAAAAATATGGCCACGTATACTTACAGTAAGTGAAATTCGTGAATCTACCCCTAATTTGAGTTCACCGAAGGATTTTGGTGCGGGACCAATGGCTGCATCAACAAATTGTGTAAATTTGTCAGTAGAGAATACAATTAATAGTACTTCTAAAAGAGTATTAAGTATACTAGGAGGATAGATCTCTGATTAAAGATTGTATTTCCGATGTAAATCTAAAAATCTAAATTTCTATATAATCATATAATAGTATAATTATATAGGATGCTACCAATATCTTTAATTATATTTGCTATAGTTTTATTATTAATTACAGTGTATATAGTTGTATATGTTATATATCCAGGATCCAATAATAATGAAGTTTTGGATAAAATAACCTCTCTAAATGCTAAAAAAGTTATATTAATGTCTGATATAACACAAAATAAATTGCTAGCTACGTCAGGTTCATCTGTAATGGGATTTTTCTATTTAATAGACAGTGATAAAACTACAAAAGTAACAAATAATTTTAAATCTATAATGGAAATTGAAAATAATTGGTATTTGGAGATTGCGCCTGCTCCTAGTGGAACAAATAAAATATCAGCTCGTCTTCGAGTTATTACAAGTAAAGGTGTTAGATTAAATCAAGAAGTAATTGAATTACCGCCAATTCCACAACAAAAATGGATGTTTATTGCCATTTTGAGAGATGGTCGCAGATTTGATATAATTTACAATAATGAGATTGTGGCATCACAAATACTTGAGTATTATCCGGTTGTTATTAGCAGTTCTTTATCTATTGGAAATACTGGATTAAATGGTTCAGTAATTCATGTAATTGTAAATGATAAACGACTAACACCGACACAAATTGAGCGTGAAAGAGTAGCACATGTTAATACAAATAACATGGTATTAGAAGCTGATTCAATTAATATTAGTCTTCCTGGATTAAAATTATTTGGACAGTGTCCTCCCGGTTTACCATGCGACCCTATTACAAAGCCACCGCCTAATAATTTATTACAATGGAAGTCGCCATACGCTTAAGTAAATTTTTGGATAATAGAATATCCTTGTATTTTACAGGATAATGGACACTAATGCTAATGTATCTCCTGTAAGACGAATTGTTTCTATATTACTAACTATCGTAGGTTTAGTAGCTTTGTATTATTTATACCAGTACCTATTTGCCTCTACCACAGGTAATACATATTTGCTTGTATCGAAAAATCAGACTGCTAATTCTATAACTCCGATTATAATTGCTTCAGATAAGTTACCGACAATATATGAAGGTGGTGAATTTACAATTTCAACATGGATTTATGTAAATGATTGGAGTATTCGTAGAGGATATAACAAGTCAATTCTAAGTATTGAAGGTGATAACTTTGATATAATTCGCATGTATTTAGGTACATATAAACCAACATTAAGTGTTCGTTTACATACTGTTGAATCTGGATCAACATCTGGTTCTTTGAATGCTAGTACACGAATTTCTACATTTAATCCAACACAATTCTCGTCGCCTGATTCTGATAGTAGTTTACCACTGTGTGATTTACCTGAAATTGAATTACAACGATGGGTATGTATTACGGTAGCTATTAATGGCAAAACAGTAGATGTATACTACGATGGAAAATTAGCTCGTTCATGTGTATTACCAACATACTATAAAGCAGATTCTCGTTATTCTGCGAAATTGTTAGGATACGGTGGATTTGGTGGTCAGATTTCAAGAACAATGATGTATGATATCGCACTAAATCCTGAACAAGTTTATAAAATATATATGGCTGGACCAGAACCAGTTACGGATATAGGCTCATGGTTATATTCCTTCTTCACACCTGGTGTTAATATAGCCGTTACACAAACAAAGTAATACCTCAATTATATTAGTCCAAATAAATAATACAATATAATAAGAGGAATTAGATGGATCTATTTAGTCAAACAACACCAACGAATTCTGGCGAAATACCCGGTATTATATCACAACTAATGTTTACAATTACACTTCTTGCGATATTATACATGGTATTATTGTTTATTGAGGTAGTTTATAAATATATTAATCGACTATCAATTAATAGAACTGTATTATTACCAAATACATATAATATTGATGATAAATCAATTACAATTCCTCAAAATCCCAATATTAGAGGAAATAAATACGTAAGTCCCTCAAATAATGAAAGAAGTGGAATTGAATTTAGCTATACATTTTACTTAAATGTAAATCCTGGTGCTTTTAGACAAGAATACGGTCTCAGCCATATTTTTCATAAAGGATACTCTTCTCAGTTTCCCCTATTAGCACCCGGTGTTTATATGCGTTCTGATACAAATACATTACGTGTATATATGAATTCTTATAAAACATGGAATAATTTTATTGATATTGATAATATTCCTATTGGAAAGTGGGTACATGTAGGCCTTGTAGTTAGTGAAAATTCTCTTGTAGTTTATATTAATGGTAATTTAGCAAAGAAAATGTCTTTTGATGGATTTGTACCATATCAGAACTATCAAGATATACAGTGTTTCAGTCAGCGTAGAATAACAATAAGAAAATCCACAGGACCACAGTCAATTGATGAAAATGGTTTTGATGTATTTGGAGCTATGAAAGGACAACTTAGTCGTCTAAATTATTTTAGTTATGCACTATGCTATGCGGAAATTCAAAAACTAATGAATGAAGGGCCGTCGAGTAAATTAGATTCCGCAGGAACATCAGGAAATATACCTCCTTATCTAAATGATACTTGGTGGAATCAGGGATATTAAATTATGCTATAAAATATTAATAATAAAAAATAAATATTAAATTTAATATGTGAATCTAAAGCTTCATATATTAAATGATACAAAACTAGCTATGCCAGGTGGAGGTCTATACTCATTAGTCGCCTACGGAGCACAGAATGTACTTTTAAGTGGTAATCCAGCATTTACTTACTTCTATAAAACATATAAGAAATATAGTCATTTTGCGGAGGAGTCTGTAACATTTTCAATGGATGGGCCGCAGGAATTATCGTATGATCAGCCAATTCAGATTCGTCTTAAGATCCAACGTGTAGCAGATTTGGTACGTGATATGTATTTCTTATTTGATTTGCCCGATATTTACTGTAAATATATCCAATTACCTCAAACACTTTCGTATGGAACCCGCCGCGCGCAGTATAATTTCGCATGGACACAATATATTGGTTGCCATATTATTCAGGAAATTGGGTTTTATATAGCCGGTCAAAAAATTCAAGGGTTTGATGGTTCATATATGGTTACAAGGGCACAATGCGATTTAGATACACGAGCTTTTCAGAAATGGTCGCGACTAGTTGGAAATATCCCAGATTTATATGATCCAGCAGCTGGACTATACGCAGGAGGATCACAGAGAGTAGAATATCCCCTAGTTTACAATAATAATGGTCCAAATGGTTCAACTACTACTCCGCCAAATGTAAATAGGCCATCCATTTCTGGAAGAACCCTACAAGTTCCACTCTCATTTTGGTTTACTGAATCAACTTTTGAATCGCTGCCGTTAGTATCACTTCAATACCAGGAGTGTGAAGTTCAGATTACTTTAAGACCAATTAATCAATTATATAGAGTTCTAGATATTAATGGAAATCAAGTAGCACCTGGATATCAATATAATCCGTCGCCTATTTCTTTACAGCCTCAAAATGTATATTATACGTCTGTAGCTAGTATTTCGGATATAACAATTAATAATTTTCTAACAGATATTGGTACGCCAAACCCCTTGCTTAATACTTGGCCATTAAACCCAAGAATTCAGATGACTTATGTTTATTTGACAGATGAGGAAAGAACTGAATTTTCAAATCAACCTCTACAATACCTAGTGAGACAAGTTACAACATACCAATTTCCTGAAATATCCAGCCGCCAATTTGTTGAATTACAGACACATAATCCAATAGAGCGTTTGATAATTGTACCACGACGCTCAGATTCTTTACAGTATAGAAATCAGGTGGCAAACTTCTCAAATTGGGTAAATCCACTTATACCTCCGTTTATTCCTACTGGATATGCTGGTTCTATAGATGTGGTTAATTTGTATAAAGCAACAGGACAATTTGTTCTTAATGGTCAAAGATCAATTATGCAAGGCCTATCGGTACTAGGAGATGGTAATCTATTACAGGAGGAAAAACCATTAGAGTACTTTACACAAGTAGTTCCTTGGAAGTATTTAACAGGTATACCAGATCCTGAATTACTGGTGTATCCTTTTTGTCTTCATTCGCCCACAACTCAGCCTGATGGTACAATTAATAGTAGTCGTATTAGATTATTTCAAGTTGATTTAAATGTATTTCCATTACCTAGCAATTCATTTTATCTCTACAATATTACAATTTATGTTGAGAATTTGAATTGGGTTAATGTATCTGGTGGAACAGGTGGTCTCAAATATGCGCTATAATCACTCTGTTACAATTATAATATATGATGTGTGATGCGTTGGCTATATTAAATTCCTAAATGAATTTAGAATGTCTGATAATACAGGCGATGAATCTATTTTTACTAAGATTAAAAATTTAGCTGCATACAAAATTAATAATGCTGTATCAGATCCAAATGCTGAGAAATATGCCATCGAAATAGCTAAAAAGAAAAAAGAAAAAGAAGAAAAAGAAAAAAAACTTGCTGCTCAAATTAATATTACGGCTAATATTATTAAAGCTAGTCCAAATCAATTTAATCTTAAGAGATTTTTAAATAAGATTTTAGACGAAACTACAAAATTTTTTAAAATAGTATTTTTCCCATTTGTAGCCCTTATGCTGTCAATGATTATAGCAAATGAAATGATTGTATACTCTGTACCAGTACGTATTATATTTTTCATTTTTACATTTATAGTTTGTTTTTTAACACCACCATTATGTATTATATTAGCATTGTTCTATATTTTAAAAGGCGCATATAGCTATTATATTAATAATATGACTGGTAAAACACCCATAGAAAAAATGAAAATTATGCCAACAATTTTCACACTACTTCCAATAACTATGTATAAACCAGAATCATCATTCTTAAAATTTTTTTACTATCCTTTTACGTACCCAAAATCTGATATTTCTGCGGCAGAGCTTCCAAAAATAATGGATAAATATTGGAAAGAACTGAATGAATCGTTTAAAGATTTAGATCAAATTGTTTCTAATAATCCATCAATTTTTTCAGACCAACTTAAGAATTTAGAGAATAAATTACTTAAAAAGTTACATGATCCAGCACATTTTAATCCAGTGCCATTAGAATCAGAAGCTTCAAAAGCTTCAAA
>Ga0214921_10007928_pt1 | contig 13967 bp, 9 predicted proteins | sample LL1505_MetaG_FD_177992 | JGI IMG/M metagenome (GOLD analysis project Ga0214921, IMG submission 177992) | Freshwater microbial communities from Lake Lanier, Atlanta, Georgia, United States - LL-1505 | ecosystem: Environmental > Aquatic > Freshwater > Lake | place: USA: Georgia | collected 2015-05-28 | reverse complement strand
ATCAAAAACTCTTCCGGAAGTTGAGTTTCTAAATCAACACCAGCAATCCTATCTCTTAGGTTTCCATTGGGACGATGCTGGAAGAGGCTTTCATACATCCAAGCTGCCGTATCGAAACCATGTGCCATATGCTGGAACACCCAACGGTGCTTAGCCTCATCGCTTAGGTAATAGTAACGGTTAAAAAACTTACAACGAAAGCGCGCAAGATCAGCGTGCTGTCCACAAAACCAACGCCAAGCAGGGCCGCCTTCGACTTCGCGCCATTTTCCGTAGTTACCAAACAGCTCATCGCCACCAGTACCGGTCATGCCCACTTTGACAACACCTGACATTCCTTTAAACACCGCCCACGATGGCAGCCCACCCCCATAAGGCTCATCCAGATGCCACACCATCTGGAGCAGGTCATCCAAGAGGCTGATCGGGTCAAGAACAATCTCTTCGTGTTTTGTTCCCCACCGTTGAGCTACCAGATGAGCTAGCGGCAGCTCATTCCAAGCAGCCTCCGCTTGCCCGGTGAAACCCACAGAGTAGGTGCGAAGACTGTGCCCCTGATTTGCCAGTAGGCCTACGATTGCCGAAGAGTCAAGCCCACCCGAAAGCGAACATGCAAGAGGCACATCAGAAGATGACCAGTTTGTCACAGCCGCTTCAAAACCAGCCCGGATTTGGGCACACGCATCGTTGCGCGTCATGGCAGCGGAACCGCCAATCTTGGGCGTCCACCATACCCCCTGATTCACAGACCCAGTGTTAGCGCTAACAGTCAACCAACTCGCAGCCCTTAGCCTGAATATCCCTACCACAGCAGTTTCGTCGCCGGGCACATACATCAGACTCATGTAGTGGTAAATACCTTGCAAATTGACGGTCCGATCTATCCAAGGCAAAACCAATAAACTTTTAAGTTCCGAGGCAAACGCAAATCGCCCTTGACTACTGGCGTAGTACAAGGGCTTGATGCCAAAACGATCCCTAGCGCACAAGAGTTCTTGTTGCACGCTATCCCAGAACGCAAACGCGAACATTCCGTTTAACAGCGCAAGCGCGTCTTTTCCGTGCTTTATCAATAACTGCAATAGCACCTCGGTATCGGAATGGTCTGTGACAAACCTCACCCCATCCCGTTCTAAGCCTCGCCGCAACTCTGGCGCATTGAATATTTCACCATTAAAAACAATGGTATAGCGTCCGTCTTGAGAAGACATGGGCTGCTGGCCATCCACCACATCAATGATTGCCAAGCGCTGCATGGCAAGGGAAACGTTGGCAATGCAATCTCGGAAAGTTCCGCGCCCATCAGGACCGCGATGAACAATCACGTCATTCATTGAGTCAATCCAACTGTTCTCCTGAGGGCCAATAAGCCCGACAATTCCGCACATACTAACTAACCGATCTTGCGGCCTATGTATACCAAATGTGGGTTTTTGCGGCCGAGCATTGGGCGCAACGCAGCCTTCAATTGCGTTTTAAATGTCTTGGCGGCAAAGTCAGTAGTGAATACTTTTTGGGCAGTGAATCCCCCCCTAGACATAAACGCAGTAACTTTCTCCGCGTCAAATTGCCTAAGATGTTGCCAACGATGAAAACTATGTTTACAGCAAGGGCAATATACAGTGCTGGCCTGCATTTCTTCATCATTAGGTGTAGTGGCAATCACAACCCCATTGGGTTTTAAAAATTTACTAAGTGTTTGGAAAAAACTATCCAAATCATTTTCAAGCACATGTTCTATTGTTTCTACAACATAGATAACATCAAACTGTCGGTTGGCTTGTGCCGCATCGAATACAGAAAACAACTCCATCAGATTGGGCATTTTCCCAACGCGATTGCGGGTGGCTTCAATATTTCTCGGAGTAAAGTCACAGCCAGATGCCCGATGACTTTTGAGGATATGGCTAAGGAGAAATCCAGCGCCACACCCATAGTCACACACAGTGGCTGATGGCTCATAGAATTTACGTGTCTCCTCGATGATTCGAGCACCAAACTGATTGGTGAAATAGTCCTCTTGGCGATTTTTTGCATAATGCTGCCAAAATTCTTGAACTAACTCTGGGGTCCATGTTAGATCAACGTGCGGTAAGGATTGCATCGCCGAATTCATAATCTGTCTGCCTTTAATAATCTGTGCGAAATAATTGTGTCCGCCAACTCCAAATCCTCAGGAGTATCCACATCTAAAGAGTCGATGGATGGCATCACATAGGGAACTGTATTGCCGCTGTAAAGGTACCCAGTCGCAATTTGCGCCGGACGAATCGCCAAAATTGCAGGACCATTGCGCGCATATAAAGAAGGGAAATCTTGTCGCCGAAGCACAAAATCGCCACCCTTTATAAGGGGGTGCAGCGTGTTCTCTTCAATGCACATCAATGACCGAGGATGAAAACGGTGTGGTACCTCCATGACACTGACTACCGTGTCAGCACCAGAGTCCAACAAAAGCGAAACTGCCTCATCTATGTGGCGCGAAGCTCGTAGTGGAGAAGTTGGCTGAAGCAACACTATTGCATCGACGTAAGTTCCAGCGCTTTGAACAAACTTCAAGGTATGCGCAATCACTGAAAGTGAACTGGCCGTATCACTTGCCAGCTCTGTTGGACGAACAAAGGGCACATCAAGCCCCCATTTTATGCCCACACTAGCTATCAATGGGTCGTCTGTCGAAAGGATCACGAGATCCAATGACTTTGCATTCAAAGCAGCCACCGCAGTGTGGGCCAACAACGGACGCCCCCCACACAAAGCTATGTTTTTCCCCGGGATACCTTTAGAACCACCCCGTGCCGGTATGAGCCCAATGATTGCCATCAGTAGGTAATTCTTTTTTGGATCTGTACTTCGCAGGTGGCCAAAATATCTGCAATTCTGCTTCCCGCATGGCCGTCACCATAGATTGGCTCACTTGTATATAAACCATGCTGTAGCTGGCGAAAAATAGCGTCTCTTATAGCTTGTCTCTCATGTTCAGCATCTATTACATTGGTGCCACGCTCGCGCATGTCTTGTCGTGAACCAATATTCACCACAGGTGTCCCAATGTAGGCACCCTCTCTAATTCCACTGCTGGAATTGCCTACTAAGCAGGCAGTGCGGCGCATAAGACGAATGTAAGTTGCAGTGGGCAGATTTTTGAAGAAGTGCATGTTCTGGTCAAACTTCCTCTCCCGCCACTTACGAATTCCGCGGGAGATATCTTCTGAGCCAGCATCTGCGTTGGGCCACAAAACAATGGCAGGCAAGCCCACATCACGCACAGCCTCCAACGTATCGGTAATCTGTTTTTCGCCGGTGCCGTATTCTGTGGTCACTGGGTGTTGCGACACCAACAAGAAGGGCTTGCTCAAATCAAATCTCTCGCCCACGCCCAAGTCAAACAAGTGGTCATCCAACTCTATTTCTTGGGCAGCTTTTATTTCTGCGATCAGGTCAATACGAGGACAGCCCACCATGTAAATGTCTTGCTCCCGCTCGCCCAGTCGAATAATTCGCTCTTTGGCTTCTTTACTGGCGGGGAAGTGGATATGCGCAAATTTCGTCACAGCATGGCGAATACTTTCATCAATCGTGCCACTCACTTCACCCCCCATGGTGTGCGCCACTGGAATATTCATATAGGCTGCTGCGAGCGTTGTAGCCATAGTCTCGAAGCGGTCTCCCACCGTCAGTACGACATCCGGCTTGATATGCCCAAAAACCGTAGGTAATTCCAAAAGACCCAAGCCAGTGGATTTGGCCATCGTCTCAGGAGTCTCCCCTTCAATCAGCATATGCACTCTGGCAACTGGTTCGAAACCATCCTTCTCAATCAGCGAGACGACTGCTCCATAACGATCTAGGAGAGCGGAAGCACCAACCACAAGCTGCAGCTCCAGTGCCGCATGATTTTTGACAGCCGTCATTGCAGACTTAATGCTACTGTAATTGGCACGCGACCCAATAAATATGCAAATTTTTCTTTTGCTAATCAATCTTAATTTCCTTTTTTGCGACACAAATAAATAGCGGGAAATTTTCAACCGCAAATTCGTTATGCCAAAAAAATTACACCCAATGAATACAGTTTTTTGCGTCGAATTGAATCAAGAGGCTGAAATAGCAGTCTCTGGATCGATAAAACAATCAAAACAGAAACTAATATTGTGCAAGTTAAGACAGAGAGGAATGCCTCACTACTTTGAAGAAAAAATTGACTGACCACACGTACCATTGGCCAGTGCACCAAGTAAATAGATTAAGCAAAATCGTCCAAATTCTTGTCTATTTTCTCCACGACTTTTAGCACCTTGCTTATACTCGCTTACCCTGCGAAAAGCACGATTCCAATGCCAAATAATAGTTTCGAGGAAGACACCGCGTTAATTGTTAGGACTATTGTACAGAATATATGGATGAGCGACAGCCAGCAATGCAAAGAACCCAATCAGTTGGCTACATTGACCACGATAGCGCAAACAACGGTGCAAATTTCATTCCGGCAAACCTATTGAAATCAGCCGTCCAAGAGTATGTTTAGGACAAGAGACGCACCATTCTGGCTACAAACATCAATCCCCAGAGCGGCAGAGTCCCACGACGGCTCAGGGAGGGTTCGGCATAGCTAGTCAACACTCTTGGGACGTAAAATCTCAAATCAATCTCCACCGCCGAAATCCAGCGAAGTTACTTTGAATGCAATCGTTCAGCCAACAACTTGGACATATTTTGGATAATCGCACCTGTACTTTCATTGAATTCAGGGTGCGGTACCTAGGCATAAATTGCAATGACAAAATTGCACGCAGTCCACTATGTTGGATATATGAGTAATAAGCGGTTTATAAAAAAATCTGCGGATCGGAACCCAGTAGAAAATATAACAAACCTCTGCAATAACAAAACCAGGAAGAACGAAAGCGACACTGCACTAACATTACCAAAGCCAAAGGCGCCACCCAGCCTGGCAGCGACATGTTTGTAAGCCTAATAAAGACAAACAGAGCTAATAATACTCAATAGCCCCCCCCAAAAAAAGACGCTAGGGATTGGTAGCAATTGCTTGATTAATATTTTTTTAATCATTCAATGCATTTAAGGAAAATCATTTTATTGAAGCAGATATATATTGCGCAAGGATATCTAAAGCCGCCGGATTAAAATAGTCAAGCCCCGGTATAAGTATCTTGGCATCTATTGGCAGTACGTGACGTGCGTCAATAATTGCTACGCCATTTAATATAGTCAACAGCTTCCTAGTCGATGGCTCATCTTGCCTAAAGCGATTTTCAAAAGGACCTGGAAGTAACACCAAGGCAAATTTTACCCCACAGCGTCTGGCCACCTCCTGCATTTTTTCAATGTTTTCTGCGGTCTTTTTTATATTGGTTTCTGAGAAACTATGTTCATTTGATGTAGTCGCATACCGATTCAGAAAGTATTGCTCATCAAAACTGTCCAAACCACGCCAATTTTCATATAATTTACGGGGAGAAAGATCATGATATGCCAAAAACGCACGGAGCGCGAGCAACTGCAATCTCTCAACAATAAATGCTGACTGTGACTGGGTGGCATCACTGCCTCCAACATTTGGTAAATTGATTAGTGTGCCATCGACAACCGTTCTCGCGGGAGCTATCACGAAATCATCGCGGGTCAATTTGTACTCATGCACATATAAAGCCATCTTATGGTCACCCCGGTCGCAAAACTCTCGCAAAGCCCACAATGCTTGAGGCGAACCGTACCCATACATACCAGCATTGTGAACTGTAGTACCTAAGTAGCTAGCGATTCGCTCTGACAAGCGCTCATTTTTTTCAACACCCAAGCCAAATAGAGCCGTGGATCCAACCATTAAGATGCCGCGCTCATTTGAACCCTTAGTCCACTCGACATCACGAAAGCCTTCGGAGTTAATTGAAACGTTGTGTGAACGAATCCGTGTAATTTGTGCGTTCCAACCTGGGGCACTCGTATATCCCACCTCTGGCCGAGTCACAAAAAATCCTGACGGGAACCCATTGTCTATCGGACGACCAAACAACCAGCAAGCAGTCTCCGCAAGCAACAACAAACCAGAAGACAATGCAATAATTAGCCTAAGCCTTTTAAAAGAAAATATTGAAATTAGATTCACAAGCTTTCAGTATTTGTATTTCAATGCTGACAATTGACGCTGATCAATCAGATTATTTGCAATAAACGACTCCCGATTAAACAAAGGCTGGCACCACTGTGGGTTTAAAGGCTCTGACGAATTAAAGCAAAAGAAGGCCGCCTTCCTATCGTGCAACTTAGGCACGACACCTCGATGATAGACGCGACAAGGATCCACAATCACAACAGTACCTCGAGGGCCAACGCATGATGTCCAAAATTTCGACTGCACCAAACCTGACATTTCCTCATCCCGCACCCTACTTGATTCAATCATGGGAACTCGCCACTCTGGAGGAGTATTTGTTGACGGAATGTACTGAAAAGGCCCCGTCTCCTGATCCACATCATTTACATAAATAATGATTTTCAAAATAGCCACATCCTCATCGTCGCGGTGCCACATGCGCGTGCCCGACATTTTCCCGTCCGCACATTCTCTGCGCGCGGTCAACCCCCTATACGCAATTGGCAGGCCTATATAGTGCTCAACCAATGCTAGCAGTCCTAGGTCCAGTCCCCACCTAACTACGTCAGGCTCCTCTTCAATCATTGACTGAGTCGCATGAACGGCATACTCACCAACTTTGGCTTGCAGAAAGTCAGTTTCCGCAAATATTCGATCTAGACCGGCGAGTGCCTGCGCCGTGCCAGGCACTAGAAGCCGCTCCAAGGAAGTGACCGATGCTCCGTTTTCTCTAAGCTCCTGAAGAATGCCGGAATAATGTGCAGGCAAACTTGGTAAATTAATTTGATGAACCGCACATTTGCGTCGGTGCATGAGTTGAGTACGCAGTAAGTGCAAATGACGCCGTAAACCTTTGAAAACATAACCACTCATAGAAGATCTTCCTCGGAAATTTGTTGGTCCAGCAACAACTGTCTTTTGGCCTTGCGCCCTACCAGTCGCCGATATTCGCGGGCAGGGATTCCATCCCCCGGCTTTTTAAATGCCAACGCTTCAGCGGTGATGATTTCACCAAGAGCTATTGCACGCCCTGCAACAACGCTTTTTTCAAATATTCGCTTCATCTCTGCATATGGTGCTGTATCTGATTTCGATACGGGATTATCCAACATGGTCCACACTTCGCGCAGAGCTGTGACCATTTGCTTGAACTCACCTGGCTCCATTGAATGTTTAGCGTCACTGCCATACATTTGCCGAGAAAACGTGAAGTGTTTTTCAACGACTGTTGCGCCCAAGGCTGCTGCGGCAAGAGGGGCGGCTAAACCCATAGTATGGTCAGAGTACCCCACAGGCAAACCATAGCGTTTCGCCATTTCCTTCATCACATTCAAGCCCACTCGCTCTGGTGGACAAGGATATGCAGAAGAACATTGCATCACAGTGGTCTCACAATAGCTTCTCAATGTTGCCACGGCCAAATCTAACTCCTCCCACGAGCTCATGCCTGAAGACAACAAGACTGGCTTGCCGGTTTGCGCGATGCGCTCTAAAAGCGGGATATTTGAAACCTCACCCGAGGGGATTTTGTAAACGGCAATTCCAAGTTCTTCAAGCAAGTCGACCGCCTCTAAAGAAAACGGAGAGGACAAAAAGGTTACGCCGCAGCTAGCGGCATGATCTGCCAAACGTCTCCACTGATCCATCGTAAAAGAAGTGCGTTTAAAGTAGGCAAGACGGGGCTCATCAGAAAAATATGCGGGCGCCGGTGCCGAGGCTACGGATTCTGCCTCCGCAATGTGCGTCTGGAACTTAACAGCGTCAGCACCAGCTGCAGCGGCTGACTCAATTAACTTTATAGCATTCCCAAAGGATCCGTCATGGACGGAGCCAATTTCAGCGATTATTCTTATCATTTAAGTCCTCCATCTCGCAAAATACGAGTTAGTTCATTCCTCAATGCAAATCCGAAGATAGATATCTTTCCACAGGGGCTCGTATATTCTCTCAGGTTGAATAACCACCAATTCAGATCTCGGCAGCGCAGTATTTAAAATGCCGATGCAAGGCTTCTAAAAAATTTTCGTTCGTTGGCATGTAAGCAATAGTCTCCTTGGCTGGTACTTCAACCTAGAATACTCCCCGAATTAGAGTAAAAACTGAAGCCACCTGGCACAGCAACTATAAAGGGTCAGCAAGTTGCTCAACCACTTTGTTCAAGGTACATAAATCAAATCTATCATATCTCGGACCAGGCTTGGACAGTCTCTCGGTCACATGAAACACTCCGAACCGTCTCCAATGTGCTGCTACTATTGGAGCAGGCTGAACCGAGTTTGACTACCACCTTAGCCCACGGGGTTCCACTTCGCCTAAGAACTTTGCCATGAAAACCCCAGTTCCGGCAACAATGTCCAAAGCTTTAGCGAAAGGTTTGTAATTTGGCACCCAATGCTCTAAAAATCTGTGCACCCAGGCTACACGTATATTGTTGTCAGAACGCTCTGGGGGCAAAGCTATAACAGATTCGGACCTTTTGTCGATAGTGTTACCTTTAAAATCAACTTCATAAAAGCAAGCAACTGCTCAAGCTTTTCTTTCACCTTGAAGGCGTATACATTAATTGCCACGCAGCACCGAAAACATTCCATTCATCAGCGAACACAACCTGCAGATTCAACTCCAACATAGAACTCAAAACTATTAGGAGTTCGAATGGCTATTAATTCACGAGTTAGCTCTATGCCACAAACTTGACAACACAATTTTTTTACTTATAACCATATGTTTTTAATTGCTTAAATCTAAATAATCATCATCTCTGGAACAGAGAAAATCAACAATCTTCTCGATTTGTGGATGATTCAACGCCAAATCTATGCTTGCGACTACAGGCTCTATATCTCGATATCTGACATGTGATACTGGAAATTTGTATACATCGGTAAATATACCGTCATACTTTGCCGGACGCGCCTTAAATGAAAAATAAGCATGCCGCTGTGCCAACTCTACCTCTTGGGCTGACATCGGTTTTATAAAGTGTATTTCTTTTATTCTATTTAGATATTCATCAGCACTCGAAGAGTCTATGGTAAAGCCCTTGTTTGAATAACGACCAGTGCCTGCGGTTAACGTCGGGATACCAAAGCAGGGCAACTCCATCCCCACAGTGCCTCTAACAGTAATGCCGTAATCTGTAATCTTAAAAAATGAAAAGGGGCTTGTTTTATCGTCTGGATAAACAATTTTTAAAAAAGCCGGTATTGCCCCAAATTCTTGCTTCAGCGCAATCAACTCACCGTATTCGCCCGTATATCCACTCCTTGCATTACGCGATACATTGGCAGGATGAAGCTTCAAAACCCAATTCACTGCGCTGTTAGTCTGTGCAGCCTTGACAGTCTCTAACAGCCACTCCTCAAACCCCCCCTCAAAAAGATCATTTCCGTAAAATAAATTTGCATCATTCAAAATATGTGAATAAATTACCACTGTTTTCTTTTCCGGATCCAAGTTAAGTTTTCTGAGTAGTACTTCTCGCTCTTGCTGTTGAAGATCTGCGACGAGATTTTTGTATTTGAACCAATCTCCATGTAAATAGCCTTTCTCGAATTGGTTAATTACCTGTTGTCGAAGGTCCTCACTTAATGGTGGCATTCCAAGTATTTTTCCCCAGCCACCTTGCGATATGGAAAAAGGATGTTCTCGAAAGTTACTCCAGTTATATCTTTTCAGCATTACAGAGTTGGGCTCATGGCAGCCGCACCACTGAACATAGTCAGCGCCCGCGGTTAAAGCCGCATAAAATATTTCACAAGTACCAACAAAACCTTTTTCTACCGAAAAAACTTTAGCTGGCTTCAACTCCTCCACTAAGTGAGTCGCCGCATCAGTAAGCAATATTGAACGCCGTAGTATTTTAAAAAGACGCCTTGATAGGCCCGTCCCGCCCCTTATGCGCCCATCACTTACTTGCGCCGACACCGTTGCAAGCGCATGTTGTCCTAGATTGGCACCACGATAATGATATGCTTTCACTTTTTTTATTAATGTTGCAGGAGTATTGAAAAGTGGCTTTAGTCTCGATCCTAGCCCCTTTAAGCCCCCAAGAGATAAATAGTCCTCAAGCATTAATATTTTAAATTCACTTGACTGCTTGTGGTAAGCATCCGCCCATGGGCGACATGCATGATTGGTCAAAATAACTATGCTGTAACCTCTATTTTGCATGGCACGGGCAATCACTCCCTCCACTTTCAAGCAATAGGACAGTGGCAAAAAACTGGCTATCAAAAAAACTTTTCCCGTAGCTGCATCAGTTATAGGTAATTGGGTAGTCTGCAGCCATTGGCTATATTCTTGAGCGTCAAACTTTTCATCTTTTGAAAGTTTCCCAGAAGAAAAAATTTTTCGCAAGCATGCGCGCGGATTCAACACAAAATTGGTTATGGTTGCTTGCATGTGTAAAGTTTTCTTCATTGAGGTGACTAATTTTATTTGCTGTTATTTTGGACCACCACTCGGCGCTCCACCCATAAAAACACAAACGTATTAATCAAGAGTATAAGAAAAAGAAGAGCACCTCTCGCAGCAAACGACAAATCTACTGCCCATACGAGAAACAGCACAAATAAGATCAATAAAAGTTCAGCAATAGCCCATTGATCTGTAAATGGCGCATTCACCTTTCTTGATACTAAAATTTTCATCGCCATCCGCAGGAACAACTGATGTGTGAATCCCGCCAAGATAGCGCCCCAAACACCTATGAGCGGAATAGCGGTAGCAGCCACAATCAAAGCCACGAATCCTGCGCCCATACTATATTTTGCGAATGCAGTGGCTTGGCCTGTTGCGTAAAGTATTCCTGTAAATGGTTTACCCATGTTTTGAACAAGTAAATATGCAATTCCAGCAGCAGCGTATGGTCCTGCATTCGCAAATTTTTCGTGTGTTATTAATCCAATTAAGTCCGAGCCATGCGTAGCAAAAATTATCCCTGCCGTGCCAACTACAAAATATGCAGTATTCCAGTGGGCACGCGTTCGATTGAACGTCAAAAACCTCTCCTGCGATTCTTCTAATGTTATTGGCCAAATTGCTCGTGCAAGCGCCTTTATTGCAACCGCAACAACCGTGCGATATTGCTGAGCATGCGTATGTAAGCCTAACGCAGCCACCCCAACATTTGCCACCAACAAGTTGCGTTCAATTGGGGGATAAATCATTTCAAAAATATTAGCAAAGGTAATAGTAGTTGCCCCACTCAATACCCCGGTTTTCGCCCCCCAAAAATCAGGCCACGTTAAATATCGGACGAACGCTACAGCAGCCCCAATACCTAAAATAAATGCACCAATAGAATTAGCAATAAACAAAGCGCTTACATCTGTATTAAACCAGAGAAGCGAACCGATCAATGCACCCGCGCTGAATACAGATTGAGCCATCACTGTAATTGCAAATAGTTTTGCACGACCGTCTAAGGTCAACAAATCAGCTGCCAAAGACCACATCGTGGTGGGTAACATCGAGACTGCGGCCAAATTTACCCCGAATTTAGGTATGGTTCGTAAGCTAGGGAGAATTTGAACTAAGTACGGCCAAAAGATAATCAACGTTACAGCAAGTGCAATCGCAATTGAGTGCGCAATAAGTATTTGCTGAGTAACTACTCGGGCCATTAACTCAACCTTCTGGTTAGATGAGTGAATCTTAGCAAAAACAAAACTGGATCCAAGACACGAAATGGCACACCCCAACGAACTAAACGACATAACCAATGCAAACGATCCGTAGTCAGCTGGCCCGAGCCACAACGTCGCAATTGGGATAGAGACAAATGATATTCCCGCTTGCAAGAATGAGGGGGCAAGAAACCAGCGAAAACGACCTGCCAAGCTCAAACTTTGGTCTCTTGCAACTTTTGTATTATCGACTTGACTACTCGCTCAGCAGTGAAATTATTCTCGAAAGTACGCTTACCTTCAGTTCGAATGCGAGCACATAAAACTGGGTCATCTACTAGGCGCTTAATATGCTCAGCAATTTCCAGAGCAGAATTACCTAAAAGTGCATTACGCCCATTTACTATTTCAGGCATAGATAGTGATGCATCCTGATGCGCGACTACTGGCGCGGCAAGCGACCATGCGTGCAAAAAACGCGTGTGTCCAACCTTAAATTCTGTTGCATTATTTACACACACAAAAACATCACAATCTCTAATCTCCTCATCTATGTTGTCTACAAATCCTCGCCAAATGACTTTGGGGTGTATTTGAGCTTTCAAAGTAAGTCGATGTGCTTTTCCCGCTCCCAATATATGGACCTCATAAGCTTGATCTTTAAATAACAAATCAAGCGCTGGCATGAGTTCATTACCAAGGAACTCTAAGCCTAGGGTATTAGCCGTTCCGGCCACTTTTCCGATGCTACCAATAATCCGAATTGGAGCATCAACCGTAGATGGGGCCTTGTCAACTGCAATTGGCGAGGGCATCCAAATGTTTTGCATATAGAAAGCATTGGGATGCCCACTTTGAGTGTAGTAATCGGCATCGTTCTTTGCAACATTTGCGAGGAGTTCGAACTGCTTCATCTTTTTTAAGTGCAGGTTTTCGAAAATCTTAATCCATACCCACTCTAGGAAATTACGAATCATACCGATTTCCCCACTCCGCCTTTTAAGTCGCAACTGTGTTTGTGCGCCCTTTGGATCTGGATTGCCATAGTAAGCGAACTTGAGTACTGAAAGCCCGCTACAAGCATGTGTTAACCACTCGGACCACGGTATGAGCACTGCATCTGCTCCCCACTCTGAGACACGATTTTCTATTAAGCTTTGGTGAGCACATTCAGGATACTTATCAACCAATCGAGGATAAATCAAACGCAACCACCGTGGTCGCATGGGCAACCCCACAGGTAACACCAATGGTGCCAGCACATCTACACCTAGTTGTTTAAGACTATCAATACCCGTTATCTCAACGTCGGTGATTTGTGTGGAATTTTGATTCCCAACGACCAACAAACCCACCTGAATTTCATGCGTTTGTGCAAAAGCACACAACATTTCGTAAATAACAATGTTCGCCGCCCGAATACTGTGCTTACCGTGAGGCCACATGGAGCTCACAATCAAGATTTTCATTGGTATTCCTTTTTTTCAGATAATCTAACAATATGCTGTCTTGAATTTGAGTCTAATATTGCATTTATTTCGCGTTGAACTCGATACCCATCAAGGAATGATGGATGGGTCTGTACTTTTGCTTTCACTGAAGCAATGAAACGACTAGCCAATTTCGCAAATGCATATATTCGTCCATCTTCATGGTGATTTACTAATTCGCAATCTATGCGATGACTCCCTTGCCTGTCAAAAATGGTCAGCGTAAAGCCGGTCATGTAGTCATTAGAATTGTTTTCAAGAACAATAGAGCCTGAGTCTCCAATAATTTCCCAACGATGGGTATGCAACTCCGGTGCTGCATTACTAACCATAAGAGAGAAAGTGGCGCCTTCCTCTAACTCAGCCCAACACTGGCATGTGTCTGGAGAAATATTTGAGCCGCTTTGCCATGTTTGGCCATCAGCCGATAGTCGAGCAGACACTGTAGATATTGAACTCAAGAGCCATCCAACAAGATAAAGTGTATGTGATGCAAACAGGGATAGCACTCCTCCCGCACCGAGTGGATCACGCTTCCATGTTTGGGTTTGATAGCGGTTCGCATACGATTCAACCAGCCATGTTGTTTGTATATGCCTTACATGCCCAATGCGCCCACTTTGAATTGCGGATCTTGCAGCAAAAAAAACAGGGAGTTCAGCAAATTGAAAATCAATAGCATGCGTTATCTGCCTCGATAGCTCTACTAAGCGCATCGCACTTACGATG
>Ga0214921_10007926_pt1 | contig 13970 bp, 16 predicted proteins | sample LL1505_MetaG_FD_177992 | JGI IMG/M metagenome (GOLD analysis project Ga0214921, IMG submission 177992) | Freshwater microbial communities from Lake Lanier, Atlanta, Georgia, United States - LL-1505 | ecosystem: Environmental > Aquatic > Freshwater > Lake | place: USA: Georgia | collected... | reverse complement strand
CGGCACAATCATTTCAACAATCTCTTTTCTATAAAACTCCGTGCCTCCTCCGCGATACACGTGCAGACCTAGCCCGTGGAAATGCATTTGCATGGCGTTCTCTATTATGCGCGACTTTTTATGCGGCACTCGTATGACGAGCACAAACACCCCCCGCTCTATCTCGTTGGTTGCATAGGTAGAATCGCGGTCTGGCACCACGTCGGCGACACCCAGTTTAACTGCATCATATGGGTCATACGAGGGGTGGTGCCTTACATAAATATAGGAATCGGCGCTCGCATTTGCATTTCGGATGGGTGTATTTCGTTTACTCATTGTAGTATGTAATGTGTGTGTTTATTTGTGTGAATACGTTGGCGCGACACACTTTATTCAATTTTATTTATTCATTTTATTTATGCATTTTTATTTGTATGCAATATGTATTATGGCACGCACACGTAAACAACGACGCACCCAAAAAAACAGGCGACCACGCCGTTGCTCCAAAACACTTTGCAAGCGCAAGCGCGTTCTACAAAAGGGAGGATGAGCCCCACCCAGTCCATAGAGTGACTCCGATTCTTATCCATCTATCCATCTATCCATCTATCTTTGTGCCTGGAATGACGCATTCGCGAAATGCAATGTTGAAGTAAGCACGTGTCCATATACAGATGTATAAACAAGTTAAAAACAATCCAACATTATATTTTATTATATTGTTCGATGGCTACCCTTCACAAGTATTGTTTAGAATATGTTTGGCTAGATGCGTTTGGCAATGCGCGCTCCAAAATTAAAATCATTTCCAAGCACGAGCTCTTGAATACCGACACCAACACGTTGGCCACCACGTTTATCAATTTGTCCGCGTATGCCTCGGAAAACTCGTCCTTGTTGTGGGACCCACTGCAACGGCTTGATTCCGGGTATGAACTAGGGAACGTAGCCCTCCATAACATCCCCATTTGGAACTTTGACGGGTCCTCCACCGGTCAAGCCACCGGCAAAGATTCCGATATCATTCTTCGCCCCGTTCGTATATATAACAATCCCCTGTTTATCAACACCTCTCAATTGACCCACTTGCTTATCCTGTGCGAATGCTACGAAAAAACATATCAACCTCACCCCACCAATCATCGCTTCATTACGCGCGAGCTACAATCTCGTCACGTGGAGGAAGAATGCCTCTTCGGGATGGAGCAAGAATACGTGCTGTTTGAACGCACCCACGGGTTACCCTACAAATGGTGCGAACACAATGAGCCTGGGATAGGAGGGCAAGGTCCCTATTATTGCTCCGCAGGCGGGGACCGCGCGTTTGGACGGAATATTACGAATGAACATTTGCTCGCCTGCTTGCAAGCCGGTGTGGAGATTTGTGGCACCAATGCCGAAGTAATGGCCTCGCAATGGGAGTTCCAAGTGGGCGCAACCGACCCTGTCAAGGTATGCGATGACCTAGTTGTCGCGCGCTATTTGCTGTGCCGAATTACCGAAAAATATAACTGCTGCGTTTCATTCCATCCCAAGCCATATTTAGGCGATTGGAATGGGTCGGGGTGCCATACCAATTTTTCCACGTGGGCGATGCGCAGAAAAGGCGGGTTCGAACACATTATGAGCGCATGCAAGCAGCTACAAGCCAAACATAATGAGCATATTGAGGTCTATGGGGAGCACAACTCGCTTCGCCTGACTGGTGCGCACGAAACCAGCCCCATTACCGAGTTCACTTGGGGGGTAGGCAACCGAGGTTGCTCCGTTCGCATCCCATTACACGTGTTCCACCAACAGCGCGGATATTTGGAGGACAGGCGCCCTGCCAGCAACTGCAACCCATACCAGGTAGTGAATGCCATTGTGTCTACTGTTTGCGGAAATGTGTGTATGTAATATAACAAATGAGGTGTGTGTGTGCGTGTAATATAATTATAATTTAAATACAAATATAATTATGTATATATGGGCGATGTTCATTTTATAACCTATGGGGATGATAAGTTTACAGCAGCCAAGCAACGCCTCACTGGACAAGCAGCGAGCCTAGGTATATTTAAATCCATTACCGCATATGGTCAGAGTGATATGGATTTTTATTTTGTGATTACACATTTCAACACATTAATAGAAAAGCGTGGAGGAGGGTATTGGTTATGGAAAATATATTTTATTATGAAAAAGCTTTCCGAGATAAATGATAACGATTATCTCATATATTGCGACGCAGGGTGTAACATTAACCCAAATGGTAAAATGCGTCTTATCGAATACTTAATGATGGTTACTAACTCGCATTATGGAATAATGACATTCCAAATGGGACAACCAGAAGAACAGTACACCAGTCAGCAGATTTTTAAGGCGTGCGGTGTTCCACCAGATTCCCCCATTCGTAAATCTGGACAAATCGGAACCACTATTTTAGTTATGAGAAAATGCAATCACATATTGAGTTTATTTGTTAAATGCATAGAAATTATTGATAATGACCAAAAACTCATCACGGACTATTATAATGACACAGACCGAATCCCCGAGTTCATAGACAACCGACACGACCAAAGTATCTTAAGTGTTCTCTTCAAAATCTACGGTAGCGTGATTGTTCCTGAGGAATCGTGGTATCCGGATTTTAACTGTCCGCAAGCGCAGACCATTCCCTTTTTAGCGACACGACAGCGCCACAGTTAGGTGTTGGGCTGGGATTGTGTAAAAAATTGATTCCCAATTATCAAGCAATCAAACGCATTCAATATTAAGACTACCCCCTTGTACATAGAATGGCGCCCCCCACGAACCAAACCCAAACCCAACCGACCCCATCATACGCGTATGCCATCTTTACCAGCAATGCCAGAGCCATTCGCGGTGGAGGATGGAATGACTTATCCGGATTTGCGTATACTTTGGACCAAGCGAAAGCCTATTGCGACTCTGCCATTGAGGATGGCGCGGACTGGGCGCACGCGGTTTGCCTACAAACATTTGCGATTCACGTGGACTGTCGCACGCACGATATAAACAAACACTTTACTCACTATGCAGACGACGAAGACTACTGATGGGTTGGTCGGTTGTAGTTAGTAAATATTGTAATAAACTTAAACCCACCACGGTAATACACTCTAATAATAACCCATACATGGAAAATAATAATAATAATCAATCGGTAAATCCCCGTCCGGAGGTTGTCAACATCAGTGGGCAAAAGTTTGTTAAGACCAGCGATACCAGCCTAATCAATCTACAACACATACGATGGGTTAAAAAAATAGATAGATGTTTAGAGATTTGTAACAAAATGGATGGATGCACGGCAGGACGAGATACGCATCCAGTTTGCCAATATAATAACCCAGAGGTGTATGCATGGTTAAACAAGTATTTCCTGTAACTCTGCGTAACCAATACACTATACAAAGAATACACCCAACAAACATAATAAACGCAATAAAATTGATTTTTTTATTGCATTTTATCTTGCAAATCATAAATAATAAAACTATACTGTTATTGTAATACAACGTAAATGAACAGTCCCTATGTCTATGAAGAGGAAGACCCCAACGCATATAATTCATCCAATACCTCCGATGAGGTCCGATTGATTAACTTTAACGTGCTGATGGACGCAAAGCACAGTATCAGCATGGATATCCCCAATATGCTTTCTCAGCCTTACTCTTTCCATAGTCCCTCCTTGTGTTCCGAATATGATTTTGAGCCTCGCACGCGAAGCATTCTCGTTGTTCGCAGAGACACCAGTGTCAACCCCTATTATATTCAAGAATTGCGCCAAAAAATAATTCAGATTGCGGTCCTCATCATTTTTGCAGTGCCGTTCCCCATTTGCGATTTACACTTTGCCTATGCCGATAACACGTGCGTTAATGACCAGATACGGGTGAACCACGTTACCTACCCGTTTGATGCAAAAACCTACTTGTTGATATGCGGTTACATTGTAATCGTCGCCTTTGCACTAAAAATGTTTGTCACCTTGTCCGCCTCCAATCGGCTGCAACGGTGGTTTGAAAATGTATACACGCGAGGTGACTTGTGTATGCGTTTGGTCGGAATATGGATTCAAATCTATGGCGGGGTATTGTATTGGAGCGTCATCTTTCAGAACGAGGATTGTGACCACACACTATACCAGTATTTGGGCGTATCCATTCACACCAAAATCATTGCCAACTTCATTGCCAACAGCGTGTACCTGTATGGTAAATATCGGTCGCCCTATGTTCTTCCTAAGTTGGCGCAACCGCTCGTATAACTGTAATCGGATGTGTTGATTACTTGTCAATCACTACCTCGCGCGCAATATTTGTAATTATTTTATCAATGCTGGTGTCATCGTCTGGATTTAGTCCGCCGGTAGACTGGAGCACCATTTTTAGATACGAAGTGTTCTCGCGGTTCGAACTAACTGTGCAATTCGGGTGCGCTTTAATCCAGAGCGGGATTTGCTGGATATTTTTTTGCTCTATTTTGCGTATTGCTTTTTTAATTTTGTCTCGCGCCTCTGTGTCTTTTTCCCAGACGTTGTCTTCCTTTATATACAGGACCTCCCGCTTTAAATCGCTGCAGTGTATCGGGCGCTTGCACGCGTCCATGTCTTTCAGGCCATTAATGAATATTCGCGACATCCCGTTGGAATAACCCAGCTTCCCTGTTTCCTCCAAATCGCTCAGTTGCACGTGCAATGAGTTGACAAAATCCACCATATTCAGCGCATCTTTACAGGTTTCATTTAGGTAGACATTTAAATTAAACCGATTGTTATTCGTGTTATTAGTGGTGTTTATAATCGTGTTTCTTCCTTCTTTGGATATGTCCAGCAGTTGCTTTTGGAATGCTTGAGTTTGCCTTACCTGGTCTAGCATCATCTCCTTGAACTCTTTGTTGTCTTTTAATAAACTAAGACAAGTGTTTATCAGACTGGTCTCGTCACTGGTCAGTGCTTGTTGCGCGCCTTCCTCGGCAACATATATGCAATTCTGCTTGTGTCTCCATAGCCCGCTGGACACTTTAAATTGCTTACCACAAGCGCACGAGTATTTTTTCATTATAATATTAGAACTTTTTGACGAATATTGGACAAGCTTGGTTAGCGTTTTAATATTGGACAAGGCTGCAAACTTTGTTAGGTTCTCTATGTTTGTGATGGGTGTTACCTCTTCTGGTTCTGGTTCTGGTTGTGGTTGTTCTTGTTGTTGTTCCGGTCCTTGCTCGGGTTGCGCCTTGACATCGGAGCAGTTTTGCGCAGATGTCTTCGTCAACAAGTGTTTGTGTTTTTGAGTGTTGGTGTGCTTATTAAAATCCTTTTTATTACTTGTCCCATAATTGCAGTGCTCACAATAAAACTTGCAGTCAACAATTACCGTCTCGTCATACTCATCTGTCAATGAAGACTCCTCGTCCATAATGTCCTCGTAATTAGTTGTGCTAGTTGTGGAATATGCATTCAGTGTTGCCCCTTCTTGCTCAGCATATTTCATCTCTTGTTTGATAGCTTCTGTCCGGTTGGCGCAATTATGAATAGCGAGTTGTTTCATACGCCAATTCAACCATCCGCCATTGTTGTTAATCGTTCGATACAGGATTGATTCGGATGCGTTCGGCTTGAGGCATAACTGCTTGTGCAGATATTTGCGCTGAATAACGTTCGTCGTGTGACCAATATATACGTCTGTTATGGTGGTGTCTTTACAATATATTTTATAAAACACTGTATGTGCATAATTGATACATTTTTTTGGCATCAATAATAGATAATATATAATATGTTTATATATTAAATCTTATGGAAATAAAAACGTCCCAAAATGTCTTATAAAAATCTTATATTCATCTTAAATGACCTAAAATCCCTACATATCCTGTCAATCTTATTATTCAAAAAATCCCCTTTTTCATGTTTTTTTGGACTTTTTGAGCTTTTTTTGGACTTTTTAGCTTTTTTTATTTTTAGGATTTTTCACCTTTTAAAAAAGTTGTGATTGATTATGCTTTTGTTTTTTACAATATTTCCGAGTTTTTAATTTCACCATAAGGAAGAGTAAATATGCGAATTTGGGTGTTTTCACTGGTCGTTGGGAAAGCCATTTTGGACATTTTTAAAATGTCCAGAATTTGATACTCTAAGGGCTTATGAAATCCCCAAAAAGAATGGGTTGACATTTTGTATATGGGCTATGTTTGTTGAATAGTATTGTTACCATATATGGTAAGTGATTTGGGTTAGATTAATAATGAGTTGAGACCATAAAACGCACAAAACTATTTAAAATGAATTATTAACACCTCGCACGTAACGGCTATCCCTACAAGGTTCGCGCTATCTTGTCTTAAATTGGATACAAACCGGCAACAATCAGGTCTTTTAATTTGTTATCTTTGCGAACCATTTTGTCTAATCGTGCTCTTATTGAAGCCTTCTGTTTTTCAAGTAACTCATTTGGGGCGAGCTCAGCAAACCGTTTTTTTTGTAGTCCGCTATTCAATGCAATGATGGCTCTTGTAAACTTGGCTAATATCCTATTGCACTCATCTAAGCTGAGACTTTGGTATCCAACCTCATCCACAGACCTACCATATTCTAGCGTCTGCTTGAAACGCATATACTTGATGAGATAAAATATCTTTTCATCGAGTAACGCTCCAATGTTTGGGCATTTGAATAAAACTTGCTCCCCGATTTCTTCGATATAGAATGGATATTCATTGGTCTTTTCAAAGTAATCTTTCACATCTGAAGGCATCTCTCTGAAGTCAATATCCGAAAACTGTTTGTAGTCCTCTACAAGCTTTTTTTGTTTATAATCTGGCTTTTTAAACGTTTTAATATAGCTCAACTTAAATAGAAATGGGTTTGCTCTGCTGTTGGCTGGGTTTGGACTTTGAACGGAGATTGCGAATTGTTCTTCTGGCTGATTCAACACCCATTTAACCAGATACGCGATATGTCCCGCTAGCGTCTCTACATATACTTTATTAAATATTACCTCTTTGTTAGGAATAATAATAATATCAATGTCCTCGGTTTCATATGGAGGAGTGTCGGGGATGTTTGCCAGCTCAAGCTGGATGGCCTTTCCGCCCTTAAATAGGATACTGTAATCTTGGCCAATCATCTTGTTTGATATGACCCCAAAAACAAGCAATGCCGTGCACAACACAATATTGTAATGAGAAAAATCAACATCGATGTCCCGGTTGATTGCATTAAAACTATAATATGGTTTGTTTGTCGTTTCTACATAATTTGTTGGGATGATGCGCTGGATAATTTTACATGCGCTCCAAACATCCGACGCTTGAGAGTTTGAGATTGGAATATTTGCATCCGACCTCATCATATTAAAAAGGGTATGTCTAATTTTCGTCAGCGCGCCTTCCGTAAATATTGGTTTCCAAAAATCCGGTTCTACACCAGGGGCATATCCATCCGCCTCTGGTAGCGCGAGCGACAAGTCCAGTTTAATAACTGGTTTCTCCACCGGTTCCTCAACAAGTATAATATCATTGTTATCAACCGCAACGACGTTTTCTTCCTCTCTCATCAAACTTGTCATATTATTCCTTTGCTCAACGGTTAACACGTTAATTTCCCCTCCATTCTTCATTACCAGCGAGACAAGCTCTTTATTTTGAAGCTCTACCGCAGTTGATAATACGGTAATATCGTCTTTCGAGCTTGTCAGGTTAATATTTCCACTGTTAAATAGAAATAGGGTAGTTAACCTTGCAAGCACATTTACATCGCGAATGTTTTTGAACAGCACCACTAGAGGTGGCACAAACCGAAGGATAGGTGTGCTACGCGAGTTTTGTTCCTTGAGAATCGGTATTGTATTATTAGTGACTGGGACTAAAGTATTTATACCGTTACGGTTACTTTTGAACCCATTATCAAATGCAGTTATTGCACGAGCAATGTCGCCTTGTTGTTTCTTACTAATCGCAGTAATAAGACCGTTGTATGCATTTACAAACATACCAACAAATTTGTTCTTTATCTTTTGTTGTTCACTTTCTCCACCTCGTTGCTTGATTGTTGTTTTATTTGTTCGGTTTTTTCTGCGTGCCCGTTTGCTATTATTGGCTCTTTTCTTTGTTGTCTTTTTGTTCTTCGTGCTCACCATAATATAAGAGAACAAAAATATCCTTAAACATCAGGGTTACCCCTGCCAGTTTTTAGGACTGGTTTATCCATATATTTTATCGCTTTTTGTGCACCTGTCCGCGCGCCTCACCCCCACGTAGTAACTTTTCCACAAATAACCCATTGCGTAAACCGTGTTATCGTCAGGGGATAAATGGAGAGCTATAATATTGTTATAAGATGTCTTTAAGAGCTCTATAAGACGATGTCCTATGCAAGGTGTGACTGGATTTTGGACATTTTTGTGCACGAAATGTTGGCTGACGATATATGGTGCGACTATTATAATTATTATTTTTTGCAGCCAATACATATTGTGTCTTATAGGCATACAAAATCCTGTCAATCCCTTTGTCCCATCTTGTCCCAAATCGTGTAAAAATGTCCAGAAAACAGGCATTTTTGATTTTTTTGACCAATTTTTAGAAAAAAAAGTGAAAAAAATAGACAACAAAATCAAAGAAAAAAAAAATTATGCTCACAAAATTTTAAATCAGACATCAAAAATTGAAAAATATGGTCACAAAGAGTAAATATGCGAATTTAGCTGCTTTTACTGGTCGGTCAGAACTCGATTTTGGACATTTTAAAATGTCCAAATTTGAGTATACTCCAGGCTTATAGAAACCGAGCTTTTTTGAGCTTTTTTATTAACAATGCGCAACCGCACGTCGCAACCAATCCGCATTACCATATATGGTGCGCAACTCGCCAACCTATCGCAAAAACACGAAAACATGATATCCGAACAATTATGCTCACAAATATTTCATTTTATTCCGCTTTTTATGACAGCATAACCGTCACGATTTTAACACACCTTCAACAAACTCGGCAAATCTCTAGACAAAAGGTGTATTCATTTCTATGAACCAATCAATCGAAAGGTAGTAAGAAAATACAAAATTGATTCAAAAAATATGAAAGTAACGGAACAAATAAAGAGTAGACAATATGGAAACCATCCAATCCAAAGGATTAAAACGTAATACGATTGACAAGTATTATACAAAGGATAGTGTAGTGGAAATGTGTATAGATATCGTTAAAAAACATATAGAAATAAAGGAAGACGACTTGATTATAGAGCCGAGCGCAGGGAATGGCGCATTTATTGCAGGCATTCAATCGTTGTCAAGCAACTGCCAGTTTTATGATTTGGAACCAGAGAATGAAGAAATAATACAACAAGATTATTTACAACTCAATTATGATAACATAAAAAATAATTATGATAACATACACGTGATAGGCAACCCGCCATTTGGACGCCAATCGTCCATCGCGATTAAGTTTATCAAAAAATCTTGTGACTTTTGCGACAGCGTGTCCTTTATATTGCCGAAAAGTTTCAAAAAAGATAGCTTAAAAAAGTCATTCCCAATCAGCTTCCATCTGGTGGCAGAGCTTGATTTGCCGGACAAATCCTTTTTGGTAGACGGTGTAGAGCACGATGTCCCGTGCATATTTCAAGTATGGGTGAAACGGGCGTATAACCGAGAGGCGATTAAAAAAATAGAGCCATTGCATTTTGTCTTTGTGGATAAGACGGATAATCCAGATATATCATTTCGACGTGTTGGGGTCAATGCTGGTGCAATAGATACAAATATTGAATGTAAAAGTGTTCAATCCCACTATTTCATACGATTTACAAATGGGAAATCCATAGACGAGAATATGAGCCAACTATCTACTATTGCGTTTGATTTTAATAACACGGTTGGACCAAAGTCTATCTCAAAGCAGGAACTAATAGCTAAGTTTAATGAGGCAACCCGCACTCCATTCGCACAATGTGTTCCTCTGGAAGCTCAAACATTTGAAACATTCCCGCGCTGAATGGGTTGAACGCATTGCCATTATTATTATCTGCTGCATGTATACGTTTAACATAATCATTCCTATCGCGAATAACAAAATGGTGTAATGTAATATTTAACTCATCATACGCGCGTTCTGAATACGATATCTCATTGCAATTGTCATACATTTTGGTTGTTATGTTTGTGCCATAATTATCAATATGGGTGCCGTACATATTTAACCTATGAATATATAGCTTCCCATCATCTGGAAGCATAGAGGTGCGAATAATAGATTTCCCAAAATCGTTGGCATAAACGATATATCCAGGTAACGTATTTAACATATCGTGGTTAACCCGAAAGCACGGATTGCTCGTTGTAAAATCATCTCGGATTTCCCCGTTCTCTAGCTTTTCGGGAAGAACAAGCACCCACATTACGTATACGGTCCCCACGTGTTTCCCTAATGAAGACACATAGGTGCGTATAGTGTGCCCATTTTTCCCAAACATAAACTCGTCAATATCTACAATAATCGCCCACTCGGACTCTTCCTTGATTCGTCGAAAGAAATTATTATTTAGCATGGCAATATGATTTTGTGTATTGGTGACGCGTTTATGCCCATCCTGATATGCAATGATGATGTCATCAAACAACAAAGTTACTAAATCTGCGTGCCCAGATTTTTCAATGGCTTCTTTCACATTGTCGTCGCTGTTATTGTCCACAATGTAGAGATGGTCCACGCCTTGTTTTACATAATGTTGTATGAACTCGGCGACGTGATTTGCTTCATTTTTAAGGCATACACAAACAGATAAAAAATATTTATACTCCATATTGAATACACATATTTTTATTCTTAGCGAGAAACGCAACCACAACTATTTATACAACTATAATATATATATATGTGCTGGAACGCGGAGGTGTCCCTAAAAACATTTATGTATGGCTTATGCAGTGCGCTTATATGCACATATTTGGGAACCATACCAATGGTCATTATATACTTAATAATGTCATTTACGTCGATGCAATTATTAGAATATTTTGCGTGGTCCTATTTAGATAACAAAAAAGTAATAACTTATCTTAGCATAATAGGTGTAATCTTAATATTTTTGCAACTGTTTTTAATATCATATACGATAAAGAACCCAACCTATCGAAAATATATGTTAACATTGTTATTGGGATACATTATATTATACTGTATATTCGTTCTTCCGACAGCCCGATTTAATATGAAAAAGGGGGTAAATGGTCACTTAGTATGGGAATGGCTGGATTGGTCCAAACTATTTATAATGGGCGTGTTATTTTTTTACATAATACCATTTGTATTAGATAAATCTATATTAGCAGTAATATTTACAATCGTTTCAGTGAGTTATAGTTTGTATAATTATTATGAATACAACACGTGGGGCACAATGTGGTGCTATTTTAGTAATGTATTATGGGTGTATTTATTGGGTATTTCAGTATATAAATATTATTACGGTGTAAAAAATGTATGGGCTGGGATGTATTAGACCGTTTTAAATGTGCGTTCAAAAAAATAAAATCTACAAATATAATATAAATGACCAACTTTGAGAAGTTTTTTGAACCTTTAGGAAAGGAATACTGCGTGTATTTTTACTACTTGTCCGTGATTGGCTTTGTATTTTTCTGGTTGATGCTTTTGTCCGGAGTGTATATGGGCTTGATGAGCAAGGCCAAGCCATACTTTTACGTGAACTTATTGTTGGGCAGTTTGGCGTACGGTCTGATTTACTTTAAGAGCCGCCTGTTGTATTCTATGTGCGTGAATTAAGCGCGCCATTCACCCAACCACATACCATCCATATTTGCAAAAAATGCAATTATGGTTGACTTAACATAATGCAATCCAATCCTACAAACAGAATTAAACATATTGTGTGTTTGACCATATAGGAATGATAATCGCAGGTAAATATAGAGTGCACAATATGATTGGTGCAGGCTGTTTTGGATGCATAATGAAAGGGCTCAATATACGAACAAAGGAAGAAGTCGCCATTAAGATAGAGAGCTTGAATGCGTCCACCAAGTTATTAAAGCGGGAAACCCAAATCTACGTTTTACTGAGCAAGCAGTCGTCCACCGGCTTTCCGACGATTAAGACGTTCGGTAAAGACGCGGATTTTTATTATATGGTAATGGAGTTGCTTGGGGTCTCGCTGGCGTCGTTCAAGAAGGAGGGGAACCAAGAGTTGGCGGTCCCTTTAGAGGTGGTTATCAAGATAGGCGTGCAGATGATAGACCGTATCAAAGTATTGCACTCCACGGGATTTATCCATCGGGACATTAAGCCGGACAACTTGTTATTTGGTGTAGGAAGAAACTCGCACATTGTGCATCTGATAGATTTCGGGTTTTGCAAGAGCTATTTAGGAGAAGATGGTGCGCATATTGAGTGCGCGACCGGTAAGTCCATAGTAGGAACTGTTAATTTTATTAGCGTCCATATGCATAACCACATTGAATCGAGTCGGCGCGATGATTTAGAAAGTATTATCTATGTGCTGATATATTTGCACCTACCGTTGAACGAGTGGCAAGAAATGTTTGCAGAGCATTTATGCGATGAAGAAGTAAAGCAAAATAAGATAAGACTGATGTCCGTGCCAGCCGTTCCGACGTGTTTAAAAAGAGCGACCCAATACTGCGCGCAACTCGGGTTTAAGGAGACACCAGATTATGAAAAGCTGAAAGGAATACTTAAGGAAAATGAATATAAAGACAACCGTCCATAAAGAGTATAATATAAAATGAGCGTTACTGAAATGAAGGAAACAAGTTCACAAGAAACAGACCAAGTGAAGTATATTGGGAGGGTGAAGTGGTTTAACAATGTGTCGGGATATGGGTTTATTACTGTGACGGATGGCACCCATTCGGGAACAGATGTGTTTGTGCATCATACCTCGATTATTGTGAATAACAGCCAATACAAGTATTTGGTTCAAGGCGAGTATGTATCCTTTTCTTTAGCCAATGTGGTAAAAGATGGAAAGGATGCCTTGAATGCGGTAAATATCAGAGGGGTGGGAGGGGGAATGTTAATGTGCGAAACAAGACAAAGTATGAAAGAATCGCGCGAATCCCAATCACCGACTTTAGGAGAAGATGCCCAAACTTCCCCGAAAAAGCCGATGAAAGAACGAATTGTTGAGAAAAGCGAGACTGCCGAAAAAAAGGTTTCTCCCAAAAAGAGCCCACCCAAAAAATAAAGTGCGCGTAAGAATAATATTTAGGGAATCATAGTTGTTTTATGACCCTCTTTTTAAAAAACTTTTTTGTAGTGATAATGTATAATGGAACAACAACAACAACAACAACAACAACAAGCCCAAGGGCAACAAGGAGGCCGAAGACGTAGCGCGAGAAGAAGCCAACGCCGAAGCCAAGGAAGAAGCCAAGGAAGAAGCCAAGGAAGAAGCCAAGGAAGAAGCCAAAGCCAAAGCCAACACGGCGGCAAGAAGAACAAAAAATCAAGAAAACATTAAAGTAAAAGTATAATGAAGCGCGTAAAAGCGTAATAAATAGAAAGAAGTAAAAAAGGAAAAAATGATATATATGCGTGAGTAGTGTATATATGATTAAATAAGTGCGTGTAGTAGTGCGAAAAGTGTAAAAAAGTAAAAAATGTGCAAAAAAGAAAAAGGTAGTAAAAGGTAGTAAAAGGTAGTAAAAGGTAGAAAGAAAAGTGAAAAAAGAAATGAGTGAGAAAGTAAAAAAATTGAAAAGTATTGAAAAAAAGAAGTGAAAGTAAAGTGTAAAAGAAAGCGTAAAAGCGAAGTAAAAAAGAAGTGAAAAGAAAGAATGTCAAGCGTGATGAAAAGTGAAACATTAAAAGAGTTAATGTCAGAGATGATAGAAATGGAGAGTCGAATGACTCAGATGAAAGAAAAAATGAGAAAGTTAATGAATGATGAAAGTGTGTTGTCTGTGTGTGTAGGTGAAAA
>Ga0214921_10007925_pt1 | contig 13971 bp, 11 predicted proteins | sample LL1505_MetaG_FD_177992 | JGI IMG/M metagenome (GOLD analysis project Ga0214921, IMG submission 177992) | Freshwater microbial communities from Lake Lanier, Atlanta, Georgia, United States - LL-1505 | ecosystem: Environmental > Aquatic > Freshwater > Lake | place: USA: Georgia | collected... | reverse complement strand
TCAATGTCTACCAGCTGGTAACCCAGACCGACAACCGTTTGTTCAATGATGTTTTGCAATGCCACCGCTTTTCGTCCGACCAAAAAAAACGGGCGGTTGGGATTTCCGCCCGTTGTCGTCTTGACGCGTATTCTAACCGAAAAGCAAGTGACTTCTATCCGACATTAATGATTTGTAAACTGCTTTGACAAAATTGAAAAAAGATGTTGTCAAAAAATTCAACTTAGCGTAAATTATTTATTTAATGAAAATGATTATTTTTTTAGTTTTTTGTTAAAAATTTGATTTTTGATAAATTTGGAATAGAATTTAATAAACTTACGCTTATGAATATGAATTTTGCCCTAAAAATTTCTCTCGTGATTGCACTTTTGAGCACACAGGCTGGATGTGACCAAATCCGCTCGAAGATTGGTTCCCTATTGCAAAACAAGACGCCACAACAAGCTAATGAAGAGGCCATGCAGGCATTGGATCAAAAACAGCCCCAAAAAGCTATTGAATTAACAAATGCCTTCTTGGAAAACCCTAATAAAGCAGATCCAGATCTCTTGTACACAACTGCAAGAGCCTATGCTGAAACAGGAAACGTTCTAAAAACCATTACTTTATTAGACATTCTTGTTGCTAGTCATGCGATGGATAAACCTCAACTCATGGCAGATGACAATTTTGACTCAATCAAGACAGACATACGTTTTGTTTCTTGGATAGCAGATGTTTCTTTTGATGAAGAGCGTCCCTCCAAAAAATCAAGCCCTCCCTCTCCCCCTTCGTCTAACAATTCAGGCGCTTCAGCAGAAATTAACTCTAACGGAGTCAGCGCAAGAGCTGGAAACGTTTCGGTCAAGATTGCTGATTAATTTAACAAGGTGTTTCTATGAAAAAAAATCTTCTCTCATTAGCTATAAGTATTGTTTTAGGATTCAGCGCAATCCCTGTAACTGCGCAACAACTGACTTCCAATGCGCAATCAAAAATTTCTATTACTAAAGATGCAACACCTGCAACCTTGCGTCGAAAATTAAAAGAGGATTTGCAAATGAGGGTAGTTAAAAACCTCATGGAGTCTTCTTTTTCGATCAAAATAACTCCGGAGGTTCAAGCCAAAATTCCTGAAATTATTGAGGTTTTGGGTGAAGCTATTGAGGTTTCAATTGACCCCTCGGACGGCGAAGTGCTATCTGGGCGAGCCAAAATGACTGTATCGAGTGCAAGGCTCAAAGAAATCTTGACAGCGAAAGGGATAGGGGCTGGTAATCTTGCAGCTCAAAGCGCAAAAATTCTTATTTCCATTGATGAATATATTGGTGTTGCAACGACCAATAATGCAAAAACTGCTGTCGAAACAGAAATTAACTATTCTCACGACAAAAGCAGTTTTTCAGATACCAGCGCGAAAGCTTCCGGAAGCCAAAGCAATTCTGAAAGCGCTTCTAGCTCTAATAAAAATGACGTAGCAATGTCTGCCTCTCAATCTGCTGCTGTTGCAGGCAAGGAGTCGTCTTCATTTGCAGCGCGGCAAGATAGCGCAGTCGCAGGACGCAGAGACAGTTCGGCAGCAGTTAAAGATAGGTCTGGCTCTGCGGCGGCGGCTTCTACTACCCAAATATCTGCGGCTCAAAGCACACAAGTTGCGGGTGCTGAAAAGCGTGAATTTGCTGCCTCTCAATCCTCTAGCGCTGCATTGAGAGATAAAAGTCAAAACGCAAGTGCCTCCTCTTCTAGTTCTGCAGCCTCTTTCAGTACAGATCAAAAGAATGTTCAAGAAAAAACTGACAAAGTCAATATAACTGTCAAAACCAAAGCCCCAGATTTTGGTAATGCTAAACCACTGGCTGGTTCTGATCTACTTCTTGCATCTCAACTTGCAAGTGTATTCAGCGACAACGGGTTAGTTTTGGTCTCGGAAAATGATTTGAGAGCGGAGGGAGGAAAAATTTTATCTGTGTCGGAAATACGTTTAAATGCAAGAGTTGATCAATTTGTTGACAAGATAAAAGCTAAAAAGCTTGAAGCAGATGCATGGGCAACTGGCTCTGCTGTTTACAGCATCGTAGGAACTACAGCATCAGGTACGCAATGTAATGGCACCATGGATGTACAGATTCGCATGCTTGAGGGAAACCAAATGTTTTCAGAACCAATTCGGGCTGAAGCTTTGGGCAATGGTGATCAAGACTGTAGGGCAAAGCTTGGAATGTCCATGGCTAATTTTTTAGCAAAAAAATTGGGTGAAAGAGTGAATAAGGAACTGAATGCGAAAGCTTCAGGCGGTAAAGTTTATGTACTTTATCTCTACAGCGCAACCACCTTAGGGCGTGGTGATAGAAATAAATTTCAAAACACACTCAAAGCCACGGAAGGATTGCAAGCCAGCGAGCCTAAGTTAGGCGATAACTTCATGTCGCTTAGTGTGCAAATGAGTGGCTCGTTAGATAGCACTATCAATAAAGTACTTGATGCCTTAAGTTGGGAAAAAGCAGATTTTGTAAGCCGTCCCGGCGACAGAATATGTATTGGCTTAGAAGGCAAGCAAGTATGTCCTGCTGATCTCAGATAATTTATAAAATATATTGGAGTTAAACTAAATATGAAAAATTTTAAAAAAATATTTGTATTTTTAGGATTAGTTTTTAGTTTAATCTCCAATTTAAACGCAGCCGATATTGAATACTTCATTGTTCCACTAAAAGGATTAACAGGCATCAGTCAATCCGCTTTAAAAGATAACACTCATAATACTTCTTCAACGCCACACTATGGCGCCATGATTAATTCAAAATATGTAACTATATTTTTTGATGACCGATCTCAAAAAGAACTCACTGAGAAATTTCGAATACTTATTTCTCAGGCCTATCCAAGAAATATAATAGCACCTCATCAAGTTGGCAGTGCTTTTGACAAAAAAAATGGATACGCCTACGATGCAACCGGAAGCTGTGGAAATAAAATATTTACAGTAAATTACCCCAATGCTTTTGTAGCATCCATTGGTATTAGTCGATTGTCAGCATATATCAATGACTATGGAGATAAATCACAAATTCTTATTCCTGTTACTTATACAGTTCGATTTGTGAAAATCAACGGAGCGGAAGTGGTTTTTTCGAAAAGCCAAACCATTTACACTATTTTTGATGCTGCACGAAGGGAATTTTATGATGCATCAGGGACAGAAATAGCAAAAAACAATATTGAACAGATAAAAGCTGCCGTATTAAAAGATGGCACCCTCGCAATTCAATCACTCACCGATGCAGCAGTCAAGGGATTTTCACCTAAGCAAACAGAAGTTACCCTAGTTAAAAAAGAAGGTAAATATTTCATATTTGACAAGGGTAGTGAAATTGGTTTTAAAAGCGGAATTGATCTATTTGCTGTAGACTCTAAAAATAAAGAATATGGGTTTACAATTAAATATGCAACTGATAAAACATCAGTTGGAGTTGCTTCATTAATGCCCGGATTAGCTCCTGCAGACAAATTAAGTCCTGGATCTAAATTAATTTTTGAATTTGATTCAGCAGGCGTTGATGACGAAAAATTATCTGTATTAGCGGTTCAATATGACTCCATAGATAACCAACCCCTATCTCCTGAAAACAGTTTAAACAATGCACTTCAATCCATCATTTCCGATGATCTAGGATTTAGCGCCCCATTTAATTTAGTTAAACAAGACCCAGATTTTTGGAGACTAAAAACTCAAATTAGAAGTGAAGTAAATTGTGATATCAATTATGCACAGATAAAAGGTATGGCGGAGGATTCACTTTTTGAAAGAGCATCCCCTGATCTTGTCATAAAAACCGATCATTACAATTCCCCTCAAATGACAGTTACTGGGGCAGGTGGAGTTACTTCAAATACAAGCTTTTCAAAAGGTGTTACTGTTTCTTTAATCGATTTGTCAGGCGTGGTTCGACAAAGTTTTTTAGGTATTGATAATTACCTTTTAACACGAACTGATGGTAAGGGGCTATCACCTTCACAAGCATCAGAAGTAAGTCTAAAAAATGCGAGCAATTTAGCCCTTAAACAACTTCTTACGGGTTTTAATCCCAAAAAGAGGATTGTAAAAATAACAGCGATCCAAAATGGTGTTGCGACACTTGATATACCAATAACACCGGATTCATTTAAACAATTTAAACTTGTAAGACCGCTAAATATTGGAACACGTCAAATTCTTTTGCCCTTATTAAGTAAAGATGATGGGACTGGAGATGCTGTTAAATTAGAACAACCCACTGCTCCAGGGAATAAAATTAACTTTACAGGCAAATTGGCTGTTGGTGATATTTTAATTCAACCATATGCTGATGATGGAATCAATCCTATAAAACAATGCAAAAGAAATGGTCTATTCCTTATGCATGGAGCTGTTAAAAACGAATCCAACTTGAACAAGAGTTCAAAATATGCAATTGCACCTTTTTTCAAAGAATTTGATTATATGGAAGAAAATTTAGATTTTATTAATTCAACAGGAAAAGCTTTAAAAGAAGGATTTTTTGAGGCGAAACAAATGGGCAAACCAATTGAGACTCAAAATTGCTTCACTCCTGTGGAAATGCAACAAATCACAAAACTAACATGCAATGAAGGTAAATGTAATGGCACAGCCTCGATTGCATCTGGAATACGGTTATTCAATGGCGAAACAAAAGTCAATGAATCCGTTAATGGGGCTAGTTTTGAATTCAAAGATATTCCTGAAAACGAACTTTCAGGATTTGTCGCAATCAAAATGTTTGAACTCCATACAAAAAGCGTTGAAATTCATAAATCTAAATTCAAATAAAGGAAGTAAAAAATGAAAACTAAACTGATTAGTTTTGTATTAGCTGCAGCAACTTCATTTGCTGCAAATGCACAGTTGCCTGATCTGAAATTAGGAGGCGGTAAAGGTGGCGGTGCTGATCCTGCTGCAATTGAAAAATTTACTGCAGATGCAAATTTAATAAACAAAACAGTATTCTATGCTGTGATGCAAATTCAATTGGCCTTAAAAGATAAAACTGAAATCGCAGCTCAAAAAGAGTCTGTTGAAAAAATGAATGCTTCGACTGACCCCAAAGAGCAAAATGCATTGATGGGTACTCAAATGAAAACTGAATTGGCTGCAACAACTGATTTAATGAAGTCAAAAGAAGGCAAAGAGAGAATGGAAAAACTCTCTCCTGAAATGAAGCAAAAAGTTGCGAAATCAATTTTTTCAATTGGTGTAGCAGCCCTAAGAATCCAGCCAATGATTGATAATGGTAAAAAAGCAGTTGATGGCATCATGGCAAATCCAGCCATGCTCTCCAAAGCTGGACTTATCAAAGACAGTCTTCAATTATTAGCGCAAGCAGCACCTAAATTACCTGAGCTTGTGTCAGTCGGATACAGCATGCTCAAAGACGTAAAAGTTGATCCAGGTAGTCCAACAAATGACAGCAAACTTGTGCCAGAGAAACCAGTTGTGCCAGAATAATAAATTAAACAAATAATTTAAAGTTTTACAACTAATTTAATCCCATGACATTTATTGTCATGGGATTTTATTTTTCACAAAATAAATCATAGCCGTTAGAGCAAGAGAAACGACAAACAAGCCCAAGCTAACAAAATCTAATCTATTAATAACCCAAAAATTTAAAGCGAAAATTAGAAAAATAAAGATCTGAATTGACATAGTATTTAAAAACCATAACATATATTTTTTACTTATAAACGCATAAATAAAACCAAAGAAACTTAATAAAAACAAAAAAAATAATGAGTAAAGAAAATAGTCAGAAAATAAAATATTGAAATTCCAAACAATACTATCAATCACAATATAGGTCATTGAAATAATCGAAAAAATTAAAAATAAAAAAAATTCAAGATAATTGCCTTGAAATAAAGATGATTTAAAATTTATATCTGCATAGTTTGTGACTATATTGGTTACTACAGGTTCAGCCCTGGGCATTGGCGTTGTATTCACTCCATTTGGAATAGGTGTACCATCAGAAAATTGTTTTTTAATAAAGAGTAATACATCATTAAAAACAGATAATGCTCGATCGTCTGAAGTTAAATTTTGTAATTCAAGACCATAGTAATTCAAATTAGCAGATATTTTTTTATCAAAAACAGAAGCAGTTGAAGCCTCACACAAAAGAACACCTAAACTATGAGTAATCACACACCAAGGTTTGGATAATAGGTCTGCATTCAAATTATTAAGCCAAATTTGAGAATACTGGTTTAATGGTATATCGAATGACTGTTGAAAATTCAATGGAATTGGAAGATTCGCTTGATTAAAAAAATTCGTCCAATCTAAAATTACAGCTTCTTTAAGTAATGGATGATGCAAATTATCATCAGGTCTAATCCATAAAGGTTTTTGTAAAGGTAATTGAGTTGATATGGCAAGACTAAAATCAATTATATAAACAGCTGGTTCAGCGGTATTATGAATATCAATTAAAAAATTACGAAATGCCAAATCAAGATGCCAAACACCATGATCGGATATTTTTTTAACGTTCTCTAATGCCTTAAATAGTGCTTTTAAAGCATAAGATTGGGTTGCAAATGAAAAATCCAGTCCTTGCAGCCAACTATGCATGTCAACACCAGCAAATTGCATTTCAATTTCAAGTTTTTCTGAATTATTTTGAAAAACCTTTGGAACTGGTGCCCCATATTGATTAAGCATATCCAAAAAGAAATATTCACGTGATAATGAATATGCATCATTAAACTTTTTAATAAATTTCATTATGACTTAGTGTAATTCAGCCAAATAACCGCAACACTTGTATCATCTAAACAACCTCTTGACAATGCTTCTTGAGCCATAGATAAACACAAATAATGTAAATCATCTTTAGATGGTTTAAGTCTACCTAAAGTATTTAAACGTTTTGAAATATATGCCTCATCTAGCACTAACCCAGGGCCATCAGACATCATAACAACACAATAAATGCCATGGGTATTAATTTCAGAAATATTTAAAGTATGACAAACTTCAGAACCCACCAACTGAGTAGGATTACCCAAATGATCTAAATCACGTGGCATATCTAGAAATAAATTCCATCTTCCGAATTTCCAAAATTTAGGCTGAAATATTTGCAAATAACTGTCCCCGATACTAGCCAATACCAACCTATCAGGCAAAGCAGATACATAAGCAAGGGTACTGCCAGTTTCTGGGAAATTTCGTTTTACCTCATTATGTGCTCTAAAGAATACATTATTAAGCTCTTTATAATCAAATATTTCAGTCTTCTGGAATTGATCAACCATGAAGGCACTTAACCATTTTGCTGCATAGCCACTTCCTGCACAACTGTTAGCGCCGTCACACAGTGCAAAATTATAAGTTATTTCATTTGAACTGAAAGAATCAAAACCTTTGTCACTATCAGCCATAACATTGACTGCACTCGAATAAATACAGTCGAATTTCAAGGAACAGCTCGCGGTCTTGGCGTTCCAACATGATTTAAATGAGGATCGGCTACAGACAAAGATAGGTCAACAATAGCGTAATCAGAAGAAGAACCTTCAGGCCTAGATGGAAAATTATTTTTTAATGAATCAATTCCTAAATTAAGAGTTTCTGCATGTTCTGATGAAAGTTTATATAGTTTCATTTTTTCAAGAACAGATCCATCTGCGCGCATACAAGTCAATGAGGCATGCTCAGGGACATAATAAAAACAATCTCCAAAAATATTGACCAAAACAAGTTGGTGCCTAGATACATACCTTGAATCAATACGCAATAATGAAGTATCAGCACTCAAGGAACTATTTACTGATGGCTCTCTGCCTAGTAAGATAGGAGTTATAGATTGATGAACAGTAACGCCATTTGAATCATATATTTTAATATTTATTTTAGATGCATTCAAATTAGAGATCAAATTTTTACCATCATGTTTTGACTCAATTGACGAAGAGTTATTAGAAAAATCAGAATCAACTTGACTTGATGAAGAAAAAATTTTAGAAGATTTTTCCTTTTTAAAAGGACCACATAAATTTGCTTGTGCCTCAAAAGAAATACGCCGACCTTTCATTGAAACTTGAAAGCCCTCCTCTTGTGTTAAATTTTCAAGAGAAGACTGACCGAGTTGAACTGTTGGTGAAAAATTGACAGAGATATGAACGACTCCACCCCTTTGCGATCGATATTCCTTTTGAAGAATTTTTTGAAAAAAATGTTTTTTAAAGTCTTCATCTACAGATTCATGGGTGATTAAAAAATCATCGAATTTTTTAGCAATTTCTCTATCCTTAGGAAGGATAACTAAAGAATCTAATAAAAAATAACTTTCATCTAAGATACTTCGCATATATTTATTTTCCCGTTCCTCCAAGGCTAGTTTAATAGCTTCAGCAGCAACACTTTTTAATTCCAACTGAATTGAGTCAGCGAATTCATCAGTGACACGAGTTTTTAATATTTCATAATTCGGGTCTTTTGAATTTGTACTTTTAAATATATCAAAAAATTTCATAAGCCATCTCCAGATGAAATTAATTCAATTCTAAAATAATTTATAGGTTTTATCATGATAGAACTTATAAAATTCATATCTGTGGTAAGTTGAGACAAGTTATCAAAAATCAACTCTTCAAAAACATTCACGGGAACTTCAGAGTAAATAGATTCAGGCACAGTTAATTTAAGTTTGTATGAACCATTTAAAAATTGTCTGATTGCCAAAGAAAAAGAAAGAATTTGAATAACAGGCGAATATTCTTTAGACACCAAATAATCATAAAATAGATTACTCATTTAACTTCCTCCATTTCACTGATATCTTTTATAATCTGCATTGCAAGTTTACTAGAAATATGACCTGGATTGGCACCTTTAACAGGCAGCGCAATCACTCCAATTGCAATTTTAGAGGATGGAGTTTTATTATCCTTAAAACGCCATTCATTTAACAATTTAAAATCGACTAAACCAGTAAAAAGTGTAGTGCCTGCGAAATTTGGATCTTGAAAACTCACAGTTCCAGTTTTTGCCCAGACACCGCATTCTCCTAAACAAGGTTTGCCAAAAGTATTTTGAAACGAGTCTGAAACAGTACCATGACCAACCCAACCAGTTTCTGCAGGCTCTACTACCTTTCGCATACCACCAAGGACAACTTTAGCAGCATCAGTAAGATGCTGCGACGGTGGTTTTGAATACTCCTCGTGAAGGTCCATACGACGAATCAAAACAGGAATACGGCTATTTTTTTTATTCGAAAGTGTATGAATTTGAAAAGATAAATTTGCTAACCCTAGTGCGCTTATCCGATTATCACCTGCACCAATCACAGATTGAACGGCCAACGCAGTATTCAAATAACTTACGCTTCCATCAGTTTTCTTTTTGCCTTGTCTAATTGCATCATAATCCGTCCAACTCATCATAACACTTGGCTTGGGTGATGATTTACTTGTTCGGATATATCCAAGCATACCTGATAAATTTAACCAATCTCCATTTTCAATTAAACTGGTTCGACCACAATTCACAGGTGAAGAATTACAATTCAAGTTCCACTTAAACAAATTAGCAATTTCATTAACCAACATAGGTTGATTACAAGATTTAAAATTCAATCCATCACAAATTGATTGTCGCTCCCACCACTCATTTCGCTTTGTAACTTTACCATCAGTCTGACCTGATGTTTTAATTTGACGCTGTAACATTAACGCATCAATATTATTACTTTTCGCCAGTGCAATTGCATGCAATAACTTAGCAGTTGATGCCGGGGGTGCTTCAACTAATAAACTAGCTAATTGATTTAAATTTTTAACTTGACCCTTATCACATGCACCAGACCAACAAAGAGTGGATAAAATATCGCCTTTTTCCGCATCTAAAATAACCACACTTATCTGCCTTGCATTGCTATATAAAGATTTATCTGGACATTTCCTAGATTCAAAACATTTATACCATTTATCCATTAACGATTGTAATTTTGCATCGAGTGTAAACAAATGATCAATATCATTCATTTTCTGAATTTGCTTTTCTGGAAGATTAGATAAATATGATTTACTTATCTTAATAATCTGATCGAAATTTATAAACTCATTTGAAAAATATTGATTTTCAATTTTTTGATGATAAGCACATCGAATGGGATTGCCCATCATAATTTTATATTTATCATTAAAACGATAAAATAAACAAGGAATTTGCGAGGTCCAAGATATTTTCTCTGAAAGCTTGGATTCGATTTCAGCCTGGAAAGTTGAATTAAAATCAATATTTTTAAAATATTGAATATTTTCTAACCATTGGTGACAACTTAAACTGTAAACTAAATTTGAATTTATTTTATTTAAAACATCTTCAGCTTTTTTTGAATCTATTTTCAGAGCTTCCATTGCTCGTATTTTTAAAATCAAATGACTTCGCTCATTACACGGAATTTCATTTTTAACATTAAACTCTAAAGATTCATCAGTAATAATAGATGCCATTGATTTAATTTGACTAATTTTTTGCTCTGGTGAAAAAATATAGCTTTCACCAATATCAGTATCAATTTTGTTAAACCAAAAAACAACTCCGCCAAGAAGGCATATTAAGACTGCAATCAGGGATATTATCCGTATAATAAATTCACGTGTATAGTATGTCATTTATTTATCTGCAATAAAGATTTTGGATATGAAATAATAAAAAAACCAATTGCAAGGCTTATGGCTAAATTTGATGAAATACCAATACTCATTGTTGGCACACCTACACCGGTAAGCGGGATTAAGCGCCAATTTCCCAAAAAAGTTAAGATTGTTTGAGCCAACGATCCAATTAATAAAAAGAATACAACCAAATTGGAAACTCTATAAATTCCTTGATAAGCAATATACCTCCAACTGCTTATTCCAGCAAGCACTATAAAGTAAGTGGATAAAAATATAAAAATATAAAAATTGAAAAATGGACCTGCAATTCCATTCAGGACAACTGGTAAATAATCACTTAATATCTGCAAAGGTAAACATGTATTTTCTTGATTACACCAATTTAATTTTCCAAAGCCAAAACCATTTGGCTTAGAAGCAGAAACATATGCAACCAATCTTGCAAAATCACTTACTGCCGCATGCATGGGGGTCAACATTAAGTCTATTCTTGATTGCACCTTATTTGTAAATGAGACAAGAACTGCTGCGAATCCCAATAGGAATAAAGCAATAAATGTTGGACGTGAACCAAATCCTAGAAATAAAGCAGTCACCAGCATTAAAGTTGAAATTAAGGCCCCTCCTAAATCGTTAAATAACAATGTCACCATTGCAATTGTAAGGACCCCGAACAATGTAAGGTTTATTAGCGGCCTGGATATATGTTTAATCACTCGATGAATAGGGTTATTGGGGTCTATATTTTTGAATTTTAAAATGTATTTAATATTTTTATAATTCCAAGTGTCAGGCGCATATTTACTAATTAAATGCAATACCCTACCCTGATCTGAAATATGGATTGCCGCCAATAATGCCACTCCAATTTTAAGAAATTCAGCCCCTAAAGCAGGGCTTTGGAGTGAATAAGCCATGGTAATGATAAAAAATATAATCCAGGTCGCTTTTATAGGATTGTTTAAAATTATTCTAAGTCCAGCCTCCATCCATTTTTTAAATATTAATATTAAAAGTAGAATTACAAATCCTGCTGACACTACCAAAAGCTGTCGGTACAATTGATTTGAGAATGGATTTAATGGAAAATAAATACTGTTTTCTCCAAAATAAATAGCCGCATCTGCTGTTATCAATATTCCTAATATATTAAATCCAATGTAAATACAGGCAACTATAGCTCCAATCCATTTTAATCGCCAATACGAAAAAAACAAAATTAAAATAGTAAAAACTATAAATATCCAAGGAGTGTATATTAGTGCATTTTTTAAATCACCCCCTTGCTCAACGATATTATTTTTATTAAAAAATATTTGCGATATATGCCATTTCTTTTCTTTGAAATCTCCTTTCGTTGCTAGATAATTTTGTCCTCTTATTTCTAACAAGGCCCTAAAAATTATTTTATAATTTTCATTTGTTATTTTATAACTTTGCTCAATTTCTGATTTACTTAATGCTGCAATAGCGTTTTTTTGTTTTAATATTTGTAGATCTAATGCTTGGATTATTGGAATGATTTTTTGATTTCCCTCCAATTTACTTAGCATTATTTTTTTAACTTCTTCGGTTTTTTCAATATATTTATTAATTTGTTCAACTGTTGAGGCTAACAATTGATTTGCTGTTTCTGAGTTGATAGTTTCTTGATTTTTTAAAATACGTCCTGATTGACAATCGACTTCTGCTAGAGATAAACCTGTCCATTGCTGACAAAAATCACTTGCAGTTATGACTTGGATTTCATCACTTATTTTTGGCTTGTCAATAAAATAATTAGAAAGCAGTATGTTTCTACTGTTTTCTTCAATAGGCAGAAATTTATGAATAATTAAATATTCAGTTATACATGTAACTGTACAAAAAAGAATAAATATAATTAATTTTTTTGATTTCATAAATTTATTTATTTTATCTTTTTTCGTCTTTTCATTATGATTGTTGATTTTATATATAGTTATTGCTAATTTTGAGTCTGTGAGTCAATGAATCCATACTTTTTTTTGTTTACTGTTTTGTTTTCTCTCTCTGGCTGCGCCAGTCACTCAACCCAAGCGATTGGCAAGCTGGATAACTCTCAGCCCATTTTTCACAGCAACGCCTGCAAAAACGCTCGCAACAATGCTTGGGTCTATCAAGAAGCCAAAGATGCTAAGTTGTGGGCCGGACCTTCGGCTTTCCTCATTGCTGGCCCCATTGCATTTATCCCCGTGCTATTTGCCAACGCCAGTGTCAATGCTGCAGATCATCTGAAAGCCGCCGATATAGCCAGCAATTGTGGAGGTAATCCCCCCAACCCAGAGACTGTTGCCAGTGACATCGCACTGGATGCAACTATTGATATTGCGACAGGAAGTCTTATTCCTGCCTTGCCTTTGAAAAGCGCACCTTAGGCTAAATTAATTGGGATCTGACCCCAATTATTGGGTTTCGACGATGTGGCCGTCCTTGAGGGCAATGATTTGGTGCGCCATGGCTTGCACCACATCCATATCGTGGCTAATGAGGATATAGCTCAAACCGCGTTCACGTTGCAAGCGCTGCAATAAATCGAGCACTTGTTTTTGGATAGTGACATCCAAGGCGCTGGTGGGTTCATCCAGCACCAACACCCGAGGTTTGACCATGAGCGCACGGGCAATGGCGATGCGCTGACGTTGTCCACCGGAAAACTCATGCGGATAACGGGCCAAGAGGCCAGGAAATTGCACCTCGTCCAAGCCCACTTCGGCCAAAGCCGACAGCACCTCTTTTTGCAAGTCCAGTGGATTAGTGTCGGGCTGGTGCAATTGCAAACCTTCGCCCACCACCTCTTCCACCGTCATGCGTGGCGACAAGGATGAAAACGGGTCTTGAAACACCACCTGCACCGCTTCTCGCAGCGGCAAATCACGGGCAGCGACAGAGCGCCAAGCGAGACCTTCCATCGTCAATTGGCCTTGAAAGGGAATCAGGTTCAAAACCGCCAAAGCCAAAGACGATTTGCCCGAGCCCGACTCACCAATGATGCCCAGCGTTTGCCCCGCACGCAACTCAAAGTCCAAGCCATGCAAGGCCACGAATTCAGCACTGCCAAACCAACCACGCCAACCGCTGCGTGGGACGGGGTAGCTCACGCGTATGCCTTTGGCTTGGACCACCACGGGCGCCATGGGATTGGCTGGGAGCACATTGCGGGTAGGCTGGCTGTTAACTAACTTTTTGGTGTAAGGATGGAAAGGCTTGGCAAGCACCTGTGACACCTCGCCTTGCTCGACCACATAGCCGCCCTCCAGCACCACCACCTTGTCGGCAAAG
>Ga0214921_10007924_pt1 | contig 13972 bp, 13 predicted proteins | sample LL1505_MetaG_FD_177992 | JGI IMG/M metagenome (GOLD analysis project Ga0214921, IMG submission 177992) | Freshwater microbial communities from Lake Lanier, Atlanta, Georgia, United States - LL-1505 | ecosystem: Environmental > Aquatic > Freshwater > Lake | place: USA: Georgia | collected... | reverse complement strand
TTCACCGCTCAAGCATTTCAAAATGCACAAACAGAAGATCTCACCTTCACCATCGACATGATTGAACGACTTCCGACCCCGTGGGGGTTGGTAAGAAGTGGTGTTGCCCCTGATCATGCAAAGATTAAAACAGTTTCAAAGGTCTTTGAAAAGATTGCAAAAACTCAAGGTTTTAGATTATTTGCTAATGTTGAGTTGGGTAAAGATGTTTCACTCAAGGATCTACGTGAGCGATATGACGCAGTTGTCTTAGCAACCGGCTCACCTAAGGGGCGAAAGCTAGGCATACCGGGTGAAGAGCTAGCAAACTGCATTTCCGCAGCCGAGTTTGTTCCTTGGTATAACGCTCACCCCGATTTTACTGATGTGGCAGTTGACTTAAGCTGTGATACCGCAGTTGTAATTGGCGCCGGTAATGTGGCGATGGATGTGGCAAGAGTTCTTGCAATTGATCCAGCTGAGTTAGATCCAACCGATATCGCAGAGCATGCACTTGTTAAATTGAAAGAAAGCAAGATAAGAAAGGTAATTATTTGTGGCAGGCGAGGTGCTGAGCATGCTGCCTTTACCGCCCCTGAATTGCGTGACCTACCAAAACTAGAACACACCGATGTCTTAATTGATCAGCAGCAGATAGCCCAAGCAAGTGATCGCATTTCTGAGCGGGGTGAGGTTGAGAAAGATTTAATAAATAATCTTGAGGCGATGCGTGCAATTGCAGATCATGAGAAAAAAAGAGTTGAAAGAAAGTTAGAGATTAAATTTTTATCTGCTCCAATTGAGATTAAAGGTGGCGGCAAGATTGAAGAGGTTGTGTTTGCAGTAAATGAGGTTAAAGATGACAAGGTAATTGCAACTGATAAAACCTTCATAATAAAAGCTGGTTTGGTAGTTACAGCAATCGGTTACGACGCGGTTGAATATGCTGGTATAAATATTGAAAATGGTCGAATTTCAAACATTAGAGGACATGTTGAGAACAATGTTTATGTAACAGGTTGGGCAAAACGTGGGCCAGTTGGAGTAATCGGCACAAATAAAAGTGATTCAGCAGATGTTGTTGAATTAATAATTAGTAACCTCACAGAGCCAAAAGAGAGTGAAGGAATTACCGCCTTACTTAAATCAGGGCACGAAGTAATTGATCAGACTGCCTGGGAAAAAATAAATGCCTCTGAAGTAATCTCTGGTGAAATTGCTGGAAAGCCTCGCGTAAAAGAGGTGGATTGGAAGCGGCTAATAAGTTTGGGCACATCATCATAATCCTTTAACTCTTCATAAACTTTTTAAAAATAATTCGATCTGAGGAATTGTAAGGCTTGCACCAAAAACTGAAAGGTGATTAACGTCTCTATGTAACCAACCTAAACTTGGTAGAGACCTTGTACATAAATTGGCTTTACAAAAAATTTTTGAAAAGTTAATAGTATGTATTCCATTATTATTTACCCACCGCGAGATTTCATTTTAAGCATCCAAGTTGGTGCTATCCATTGCCAATTCTGGCACGAATATTGGATATGAAACCACAGAAGATATTAGCTGTTGTAATATTGGCTTACTCACCATAAATGTCTTACTATCCGGAAAAAGTGGATTATTCTCAATAAATAAAATATTTGGAACTAAATATTTGAATTCCAACATATATTAATGTTTATTTGATAGAGTTACATAGAAATCAATTATAATCGTGATATGCGCCCGTAGCTCAACGGATAGAGCATCTGACTACGGATCAGAAGGTTCGGGGTTCGAATCCCTGCGGGCGCACAATAAAAAACTTACACTATTTACTATTGCCAACTATGGCCAATAAGAACCCATTACCTAATCTAAAAACTGGGAAATTTTCTTTTGCAATCATACTATTCCATCGACTATCTGAAGTATAGATAATGGCATTGATATCTAATGATTCTGCTATGTCTAAACAATTGACACTATCTTTACTAATTAACTCATCAACATCTGTTTTGATACTATTTTTCGCAGTAGCTAATTTAATTTTATTATTATTCAAATAATTATTAAAAAAATTAAAATCTATGATTCTGAGTAAAGGTTCGACTCTAGCAATTTTTTGCTCACTTGCTGCAATTGTATAACCGTAGATCATATTCTTTTCAGCCTGGCTTAAATTACTTGGGCACCCTTTTGAGATCCAGAACCGCTCCAAAACCTCTTTATTAGTGAATCCGTAGCCAAATTGTGTTGAAGAGTAGAGTACTTTAACTCCAGATACTGCGCCGATGGTTTGCTGCAAATTATCGGCGTCAACAATAACATTACGCACACCAAATTTTTCAAAAATATTTATGGTTTGCAACTTAAAATTAGCATAGTTCAGTGGTTCTTTAGTTTCACCTAAACTTTGATCGGAAACAAAAATCAACACTACAGCGCCAATAATCCTAGTGTTCTTCCAAAACTTCGAGCCCAAGTTAAGATGATGAAGTAATCGCAGATTTATAATGTTATTATTTGCAATCAAAATAAAGATGATGCCAACTAAGATAATCAAATTTATATTCATAAGTATATTAAAATGATCAGAAAATTGTATTGAATATCCAGTAATAAGATTAGATTGACTTGATAACAAAATAGCAACCGTTGTCATTTTTAGTACAAAAAGAGGTATTCTTACTTGATCAAGGCAAAAATCAAAAATATTTTTTTCGATTATTCTAATTATTATGAGAACAGAAAAAGCAGTTGCCATAATATAAAGTGCACCAGGAAATCTTGAATCAATCAGACCAATACGAGCCAAAGTTTCACTATAAGCAGGTGTATTTCTATATTTTAATAAAAGATAAGTGTGTGGGATGCAACCGAAAAATAAAATTAAGAAATTCAATAGTACGTATATTTTTTGTTTTGTAACTTTAAGCACTTTAATTTGCAGAAATACAAAGCTAAAAATTGAGCTGAGAAAAAGGTATGGGTAATGTGAGTATAGGCTTATCACTACTAAACATGTGAAAGCGATATTAGCCAGAAAATTTGATTTACCATTTGAAATTGAACGAATCACTTTTGCAAGTAAAAAAATTTCAAAACACCATAACAAAATAGGAAACTGTGGACTTATCATACGAGAGAATTGAAAACTATCGCTAGGTATTGGGCTAAATCGACTAAACAAAACAAAAAATCCTATGAACACCGCAGCTATAGATGCCTTGAAGTTTTTTCTCTCAATGTTTAAACAATTAATTAGAAATACAAAGATAAAAAATAAACAAACTAGAGAAAATATTAAATAAGTTAAAATTATATTAGAATCCAAGAAAATGTACAATAATCTTTGCATGCTTTCACCAACGCTAACAATCTCAGTCGGAGAGATATTTGAAGATCCAACAAAGTGAGATGGATATCCAACAACCCAATCATTCTTTTTGGCAAAAAAAACACGCTCAAAATAATACTCATCAGAAATCGGAGTAAACAACTTGAGAGAATTTTTTAATCTATCGATCGGGAAAATAAATATTGGATAAAATAAAAGTAGTGAGGCTAAGAGTCCCAAAGATTTCTTACTATTGACAAAAATTGGCTTAAAAAAAGAATTCAATTTTATAGCAAAATTATTAAGTAACATTTGAACTCCAATGGAAAGAATTAAATGATATACACAATACTAATACTATCACTAAACTAATATTCTTAAATTAAACATATATTTGAACTCTATGGTAGTTTATGTATATCAATAATGTAATGACAGAAATATTGTAGTGATTCTAGTGAGGAATTTAATGGTGGTTAAAACTAGCAAAAATAATTTTACTAATGTCAATACAGTGCATTGGAAAAAATGGTTGAGAATGAAATCTGACAGTTTACCTGTAGTGACCTTCTTCTTTTTAAGCCGCAAAAATGCTACAAGTGCACGCTATTTGCCACTTTTAGATCACATGGCAAAAGTACGAATAGTTTTATTCAATGGTTCGAGATTTGGTAAATTCGATTATTTTCAGATGAAAGCTGTAAGGTTGTTTATAAAACTAACAAATCGCAAACAAAGGAATTATAAATGGATTTTTGTTACAGATACTAAAGTTGCAAGTTGTTCAGTCAATCAGATATTGAACATAGATGACCCTTTATATAATCAAGAGGAGTTGAAACAAATATTTATCTGGGAAAATAAGCTTAAAAACAATTTTCGAGATGGCGTCATTATCACAACTAATGAAACAACCAAGAGATATTTCTTAGACCATAATATAAAATCTAATATAATGATTATTGAACAGGGACATTCTAGCAATAGAAATGCCTCTAACGATAAGTTCAAAGACTTCACTTTTGTATATTCATCACCATACATTGACATATATGGAGATAAACACGGCAAGCATCCAACTTGGGGAGTGAATTTATTTATCAAAGAAATCATTCCCAAATTGATAGAGAATGATCCGCAAATATCAATTCACCTTATTGGACACTTGGGAAATAACGCATACAAATATTTAAGTAATTTGAGTCAAGTCACGATGCATGGTTATAAGACAATAGAAGAAAATTATAACTTGTTAACGAAGTGCAATGTGGCTCTCTATCCAAGAACTATCGATAACAACAGAAGAGTACTCAAGATCTATGAATATATCGGCGCAAATTTACCAATTATATCTTTTAATCTTGAAGATACAAAACCGGTTAGTGAATTGAATGTTGGAATTTCTGTGGACACTGTTGACGATTTTATAGCTGCTGTTTTGCATGTGAAAGAAAACAAAGATTTGTATTCATTTTTTCTAGAAAACTTAAAATCCATTCAGAATAAATACTCTTGGAGTGTTCTAGCAAAAAAGTTTGATGAATTAATTGTTGAGAATTTTAAACAAGATAACTTATCGCGTTAATCAATTCATCAATAAAAATCTTGTGCTCATCACCTGTGATAAATTCTAAATCAAAGTTAAAATATTGGTCTAGATCAATTAACTTTTTTCCACTTAAATATTCAATTAATTCTACTTTGTTTCTAAGTCTGGGAATTTGATAATTTTCAAATAATTTCATAGTGTGTGGTACAACATCATAACTTCGTAAATGCGATGACCAAAAATCTTGAGTTTGAATTTCAAATTCTAAGCCAAGGACAGGGGTTCCTACGAATAGGGCATCTAATGCAAGTGTTGTTCCGCTAGCAATAACAAAATTCTGTGTGGCTAGAAAAGTATAGTAACTAGTTAAAGTTGAATTCAAATAATCAAAAGTTTTAACTTCAATTTTTTCTAAATCAACGTTTTTGAAATCATGGAAAAACTTTGGATGCTGGATAATTGTCAGCTGCACATTAGTTTTACGAGAAATATCACAAAGTTCTTTGATGAAATTGAGCTCATCGGGATTTAGGAAAGGCCCTATACATCCGTACGAAATTTCCAACTTTTTTTCGTCAAGCAGTAAACGGGCTGGTTTATATCGATTCTGATAACACGGCGTTATCAATGTTCGTATAGAAGTTGGTTGAAGTTCGTGGTTTTGTATTGCTATTTCGGACATATATTTACTGTGACTTAAAAAGATATCAGGAGATAATCTGAGAATTCCTTTTGTGACTAAATTATCCCAGCTTCTTACAGTAGCAATAACCGGAGTGTTTTTTTTCTTATAAAAAATACCTATTTGCAGATCCGATTCTATATTTGTCAGTGATGTAATAAACAATAAATCCAACTTAGGCGGTGTTTTAGAAAATGATTTCTTGAGGTAACTACTTCTGGTCGCTACAATATATAAATATCGGATACTAATCTTCAATTTAGGTATATTTGAAAAAACGATGTAAATCATTTTCCTAAACATTAGGCCGAATGATGTAATCCGCAAATACTCTCGCTCACGGTATAAAACACGCAATGTGCCCGTGCTAGGGTCAATCCATCTTAAAATGAAAGATAATAACCTTGTCATAACAGTTTCATTTGTGTCCTTAAATACTAAAACTGATATCGATTCGAACCCATTTAATTTTAGAAGACTTTCTATTCTTTCTTTAAGATCTGGCCTAGTAAATATTAAAACATCATTTCTAGTTAATAGATTGCGTAAAAGTTGAAAATTATCACTCAATAAAAAAACACGCAGTAACTGTTCCTCAAAAAAGGTTACACCAATCAATCTATTCTTAATAAATTCACCACCTAAACTAGTCCAGAATCCTAACATTAGATTGACATGATAAATCAATAAAAGAACTTATCAAGGATATTTTTTACAACATTTGATGGAGTAAATTCACCCTCCATTCTTTTTATAATTCTAAGTTTTAAAGTATTAAAATGAACAGAATTACTTTGGCTTATTGCAAGAATTGAATACAAATCAACATCATTTTCAATCGGGAAATAATCAAGGTAAGGGGTCATATAGGAAGCTATTTCTTTCATATTTTGCATTTGTACTAATGGAATTACACCTAACTTATAGTAATCCCAAAAAGACCCAATCAAATTTGCATCTTCATTATAACTTCTATGCACCATAACAAAGCCAAATCCGAATTTCTTGCGCTCATCGTCAATTACTACATTTGGTATGTAAGAAGCCTTGATTTTTTTATAGGCTAAAACATTTGAAATGAACCGTATCGAGTAATTAATTTTAAGCAATATACATATGTAACGTAACGCTATGAGCCAAGCCATTCTATTTTGCTTAAGTAGGCATGATAAATGAACACCGGCATTAAAATTCTTATCATACTCAAAACTCTCTGGAGTTAATTGAAGAAACTGTGTGTGTATAACTTCAAAAATACTCTCCAGTATTTTTTTAAATTCCGATTCCTCTTCATAGTATAAAACTTTTTTAAGGATTTTAGACCATTCCTTGTATTTTATAACCAAATTGGCATCTGGACTAGCAGTTATAACTCCGATCACTTTGAAACCTTCACTTGCTTGCAGTGGTTCTTGGTAGAGTAATTTAAATGCATCGCAATTTGGATCAAAATAAGTCAACGACCAAACGAATATTAACTGATAATTCATGATATCTACATGAAGATTTGAATTATCCCTACGAAGTTGGATAACTTTTACATCAAATCTGTTTTGCTCCAAACCTTTTTTTAAAAATAGTATTTGAGGGCCTTGCGTTCTACCCTCAACTCTCAAGGGATCAATCCAACCATCTGGAATTATTATTAGTACTTTTTTCGGATTAAAATAGGAATTAATATCAATTTTATTATCTTCTAAAATTTCTATTGTTACTACGTTTTCGTTTTTCGATAAATCACTCAATGCCGCAAGTGAATTGTTCAGCATCTGTTCCCCTCGAATTATTGATGAATTCTGAAGTAACTTTTTACCCATAAAAACCGGGTTCTTGTATTTCTGTTTCTTCGTTTTATGAAATAATTTAATTTCATAAAATAATTTAAACAAATTATCTGGCAAATATTCAATCAAAATAGAATAAAATAAATCTCGAATGATTAAAGTTAAGGCTTTAATTTTACGCATAACACGAAATATATCACTGTTCCCATATGTTAATTTTCTAATCATTACATGGTTTTTCTTTGAAAACTGGTTTGAGGTCGCTATGGGATAAACTCAATAGAGTATTTACCCGATATAATAATCTGCAAGGAGCTTATAGTTTAATGATAGAGAAATTTGTTTTATTTGATAGAGATGGAACCTTAATTGATCATGTTCATCATCTAGTTAATTTGAGCGAAGTCAAAATTAAAAGCGATGCCGTTTCGGCGTTAAAACTTTTGAGAGATTTTGGTTTTAAGTTTGGAGTAATAACAAATCAATCTGTTATTGGGCGAGGCTTAGCTTCTGTGACCCAGGTTGAAGAAATAAACTCATATATTATGGAATATTTTATGATTAACGATTTAAATTTTGCATTTTTTTGGATGTGTCCACATATTCCTGAGGATAGTTGTAGTTGTAGAAAACCAAATATTGATTTGGGTAAAAAAGCTATTAATCAGTATGCTATATCAATAGAAAATAGTTATTTTGTAGGCGATCAAGAAACAGATATGCAATTTAGTGAAAATTTAGGTCTTATACCCGTACAAATCAACGAAATTTCGAATAAGAGCAAAATTGCGGTTCATTGCGCAAATAATCTTCTGAGTGCAGTAGCATGGATCATTAATGATAATAAGAGAAAGTAAATTTATGAGTTTAATAAATGACCGAATTAACGAATTACAGAATTTATTGTCTGATTTTGAAAAAAATGTCTCAGAGCCTTTGTTTAATATTTCCAATATAATCGCGGATACTTTTAGAAGTGGCAATAAAATATTGATTTGTGGTAACGGCGGTAGTGCCGCCGACGCACAACATTTTGCTGCTGAATTTATAAATGTTTTTTCAAAAGAAATTAAGAGGCCGGGATTACCCGCAATTTCGCTTGCCTCAGATACGTCTGTAATTACTGCAATTGCAAATGATAATAATTATGAACAGATTTTTGCTCGCCAAGTAGAGGCACTTGGTAATGTGAATGATATTTTAATTGTGATTACTACTAGTGGATCATCTAAAAACTGTATTAAAGCACTACAAACTGCGAAAGATTTAGGGCTTAAAACAATTGCGATTACCCGAAGCAAAGCAGAGGTCTCCCTCATTTCAGATTTATCAATAGAAGTTCCTTCGGAAAATACACAGCTAATTCAAGCTTGTCATTTGTTTTCTTACCATACAGTTGTTGAACTTGTAGAACAGATATTGTATACAAGTAAAGGAGTACGTACTTAATGAATGTATTAGTAACAGGGGGTGCAGGATATATTGGGTCAGTACTCGTACCAAATTTATTGGAAAACAATCATGTAGTAACAGTAATTGATAATTTTATGTACAAACAATCTAGCCTTGCTTCTTCAATTAGTAACCCAAACTTTGAATTAGTTTTTGGCGACGTACGGGACAGTAATTTGATGTTAAAACTCGTATCTAAAGCTGATTTGGTTATACCGCTTGCAGCAATCGTTGGAGCTCCAGCTTGTGATAAGGATGCTATTACGGCACAATCAGTTAATAAAGATTCAATAATTTGGTTAATTGATAAATTAAGTAGCAATCAAAGAATTTTAATGCCAACTACCAATAGTGCCTACGGCAGTGGAGATCTTGATAATTTGTGTGATGAGAATTCAGAGCTAAAACCATTATCTCTTTATGCAAAAGATAAAGTAACGGTTGAGAAAGCTCTCATGAATTTTAGTAATGCGACTAGTTTTAGGTTAGCAACAGTCTTTGGACTCTCACCAAGAATGCGACTAGATTTATTAGTAAATAATTTTGTGTTTAGAGCAGTCAGTGATGGGTTTATTGTAATTTTTGAAGGAAATTTTAAGAGAAACTATATTCACTTACATGATGTAGTTACTGCCTTTAATATGGCGATTAAGAATGAAAACGATTTCAGAGGTGAAATTTTTAACGTCGGATTGTCAGAAGCAAATTTAAGTAAAATTCAACTTTGCGAAGAAATAAAAAAAATTCTACCGAATTTTACATACTTAGAAGCTCCTTACGGGAAAGATCCAGATCAAAGAAATTATATTGTGTCTAATGCCAAGATTGAGGCCCTCGGGTTTAAACCAACCAAATCGTTGCAAGTTGGTTTACGTGAGTTAGTACGGGGAATTAAAATGTATGATTCTAAACCATTTACTAATCTATAGTTTTGTGATTATTACACGGACTCCTTATAGAGTATCTTTGTTTGGAGGTGGGACTGACCATCCCTTATGGTTTAATAAAAATCACGGTGCCGTACTATCGCTCACAATTGATAAATACTCATATATAAATGTAAGAGTTCTTCCTCCATTTTTTGAACACAATTTTAGAGTAGCGTATTCAAAAGTTGAAACAACTCTTTTAGCATCAGAGATCAAACATCCAGCTGTGCGTGAGGCATTCCTAAAATATGCCCCTGGTTTGAACTTAGAATTACATCACCATGGAGATTTACCATCTAGAAGCGGCGTTGGATCAAGCTCATCATTTAGTGTAGGCATTGTCCATTCACTGCTAGCCTTAAATGGCGAAATAGTCTCCTCAACTGAACTTGCTAAAATGGCCATTGAATTTGAGCAGGAAATTCTCAATGAAAATGTTGGCTTTCAAGATCAAATTGCCTGCGCATTAGGTGGCATTAATTATATAAGGTTTGATCCGCACAATGCATGGAATGCTGAGCCGTTGGATTTATCTAGTGAGTATGTTGCAGACATAGAGAGTAGAATGTTCTTAATTTATTCAGGAATTGAAAGATTAAGTTCAGATATTACTCGGACACTATTAACAAATCTAGAGTCTAAATCTCACTTTATGTTGCGCAATCAAGAATTAGCCAAAGAAGCTAAGGAAATTTTTAAGAAAGAAGGTGATTTATCACAAATCGGGCCTATGCTTATGGAAAACTGGAAGTTAAAGTGGAGCTCTAATCCAGCGGCTGCAACACCCGAGCTGCAAGAGCTATATGCGGAAGGAATTCGAGCTGGTGCCAGCGGAGGTAAGGTACTAGGAGCGGGCGGCGGTGGTTTCATGTTATTTTGGGTTAATCCTGAGAATAAAATAGATTTTATTAAAAAAATGGCTAGGTCTACGATAATTCCAATTCGTGTTTCTTACGGTGGTTCAGCACGTGTTCTATGAATGTACTAAATAAGTAAAGGCAAATTATTAAATTGGATTGTAATATACGCTTTAAACAATACTGATTGGTCTCCATATAAATACACTGTAAGGTTCAGCCGTTAATGTTCCAAAGTCAATTCTTGCTTCATATAAGATTTCAAGTAAACCCAGGCTAGCATTCTCTTTTAGCCATGAAGGATAACCAACTAAATACTCCTTTAAAATATGTAGTTCAATTAATTCCCTACCAAGTGCTGATTCTATTGAGTAGTGTTCAAGTATGGGCTCAATCGATACAACAAGCCCAACTTCAGAGGTTAATAAATAGTTCAAAAATGTTAAATCTTTTCCAACCTGTTCAAGCGAATGAATTGTATATAACACTTTATTTTTAACATCAAGAGTTTCTGGGTGAAAAAAATCAAAAAACTCACTTTTCACTTTAAAAGATTTATCCCTACCTTCGGCGGTGAAAATTTCTCCCAGATGATCCGTAATTTTGCGTGAGGAATCAGACCAATCAGCTCCAATAATTATAGATTTTGGAAAAAGTTTTGATAACTCCAATACATTCTGGCCAGAGCCTGAACCAACCTCAATAATAAATTCATGCTTATAAAATTGTAATGCTTTTTTAGCTACAAAATTTAGACATGCAATATGCACTTTTTGCAGTAGCTCCCAAGTAATAAGGTTGTAAATTTTACTCTTATATCTAAAATATTTTTGTTTAGTAAAATACGCAGGTACGACTGCTTCTTCATAATCAAAAGTCCTAGAAGTAAGTTTAACATAATTCTGATCCCAACCAGTTTCCCAGTGGGCTTTTGTTCGCTTCGAAGTACTTAGATCAATTGCCCTATTATTTAATTGAGTCATATATAGTTCTAATTTATTTAATTCTTCGTCACATACTTCACTTAAAGGAGTGTTTTTTAAAAAAGAATCAATATACGCAGATAGATCATTATTCTTCGAGAATTCTTCACTCATGTGATTACTATAACTTACATCTGGCACTTAATTTAGAAACTACAAAGGATTAAGTTATTTAATCCAGTTCATTCAAAATACTTATCACTCCATTCGATCAGCAGCGTAGACTTGCCATCTTCACGGTTAAGAGCTTTCGTATATTCTGGAACAATCTGGTCTGAATCGTCAAGGCGTATAATTTCCAAATTTGGAGCTAAAATTTTGAAAGCTTCGGTATAGTCACCAATATGTTGAATGCCTGGATGTAACGGTTTGATTGACCCGATCCCCGTTCTAATTATGACTTTTGGTGCTACCGATAATCTAGTCAAGTGTTTAAAATTATTCAAATGATTAACTATCTGATTTGTAGCCAAGAGAAGGAAATTCCACCTAGGGAAAATTGAAATAGGAATAAGCCCAGATAATGCCAAACCGTTGGCTAATCCCATTTGGAAATCTTCTTCAACTGGTAGTTCTAATAATTGATTTGGTGGAACATTTAATAGAGTTCCCCTCATTGCCGTACCTTCTACTGCAACAGATTGGCCGAGAAAAATGGTTTTTTTATTTGCCGCTAGTAAATCCATTGCCTCAATTAGGGATTGTCTATATGTGCTTTTGTTCATCAAAATTCAACTCTTTTCCCAGCGCCCGAATGAGGGTATTTACTTTTGTACTTATAAGTCAAAATATCTTCTCTTGAAACATTCTCATACCTAAGCTTTGGAGAATTCCACACCTGACGAGTTTCTGTTACGGTGGATATTCCGTTGTCTTCAATGACAAATGTGATCGGCAGTTCATGATTCTTCGCATACTCAAAGCAAGTTTGTGCCATTCCTGTTTCAGATGTCATATCACCTAAAAAACACCACACTTTACTCGCCGATTTAGCGATCTTCTGACTTAGTGCAACTCCCAAAGCGATAGGCAAAGAACCCCCAACGATTGCGGATGAAAAAACTCTATATTCTGGGAAAGCGAGAGTAATTGAATTTCCATTTACAATTTCTTTGAAAACTTCTTCTTCTGGCACTCCTTTAAGTAAGCACTGGTAATGACTTCTCCAAGAGCAAAAAATCCAATCTTCCTCCTTTACATCTCGAAAAATATTTATTAATTCCTCTTCTGTACCATCCGATAAATGGATTGGTGCTCGTATCTCCCCAAGATTAAACTTTTCAGCGACCCTAGTCTCAAATTCAACAAGTAACTCAGAAGTCCATATTTTTTTCATTTTAGAATTATACAATTATTTAGAAACTTTTTCACTAAAATGGAGCAACAAATGAATAAATTCAAAAATTAACTGGTGGCCACACAAAAACCACCAATTGAATAGAGACACACACTCTTTAATTCTTAAATATACTACAGAAAAGTTCAATTTCTTGTAAATTTAGCACATGAATAGTTTGGAAGTGAGTAAAACAAATTTAGATGGAGTACTTTCTATTATTCCTGCCACGAATTTTGAAGATCACCGCGGTAAGTACTTAGAAATATACAACAGAGAAATTTATAACAATGCTGGATTGAGTCAAGATTTTATTCAAGATGATATTTCAACTTCTCATCATAATGTATTAAGAGGTATTCATGGAGATGGAAAAACTTGGAAACTTGTATCTTGTTTAATCGGCTCAATTTACTTAATTGTCGTGAATAATATCAATAATTCTAGTCAATACAGAAAATGGGAGAGCTTCACTCTCTCCGAAAATAACTATAGACAGATACTAATTCCACCAAATTTTGGTAATGGGCATTTAGTGTTATCAAGTTCTGCAATTTTTCATTATAAACAGACAACTAATTATGATAGAAATAGTCAATTTACGATATCCTGGAATGATCCAAAATATAATTTTATATGGCCAAGTAGTAATCCCATAACTTCTGTAAGAGACACTGGTTTACCAATTTAAAATAGCAGTTATATGGTTTGATTGCTTTTTAGAGCTTAAACTATGAGTGGCTATCCTAATCACTATTATTGGAGGTAAGTTAATATTAGACAAACTTACTCTCTAGAATCAGTTTTCATTATAAATGTTTCCATACCACTAACACTCTAGATTAAATCAATTAATAAGGAGTAATATAAATTTTTAACTTAAATAACAAGTCACATAAACTTGAAATTTTGTCAGCTTTTTCTGGTGTGCTAATTGCCTTGCAATCGAGGATAAATGGCGAGCTATCAGTTCAAATGGGTGACTCACTCGAAGCTGCCCTAGTTTCATTTGGCACTGGATTAATCTTTGTATCACTAATTTCATTATTTAGAAAAGATATTAGAGCAGGATTTGCTGATATATTTAAAGCAGTCAAGTCAA
>Ga0214921_10007923_pt1 | contig 13975 bp, 10 predicted proteins | sample LL1505_MetaG_FD_177992 | JGI IMG/M metagenome (GOLD analysis project Ga0214921, IMG submission 177992) | Freshwater microbial communities from Lake Lanier, Atlanta, Georgia, United States - LL-1505 | ecosystem: Environmental > Aquatic > Freshwater > Lake | place: USA: Georgia | collected... | reverse complement strand
TATGAATAATAATATAAACATAAAAAATGAAAAAACAGAATTATTGAGAGATATTACAAATAATACTAATATTTAGTGGTGATAATAACATAAATGGATGATGACTCACCCCCCACGTATGAAAAGCGTGAAAAACGCAAACTGCAAATTGATGAAGATGATGACTTATTGGAACTCGATCTTACACTTGCCAGTTCTCAAAGTTCTCAAAGTTCTCAAAGTTCTCAAGAAAGTCCTCCAAAAAAACTTAAAATAAGTGATGAAACACCAATGGATCTTGACACTAAAATTTTTGAAGAACTATTCAAAACAAGAAAACCGCGTTCAATTCTCCAAATGCCATTTAATGAACGAGAAATGGGAAGAATTCTGGAACAATTTTTGGGTTATCAGGATCGGGATATTGGGTTTAGACTTATTGCTAAAAATGAAAATTCGCATTACCTTCTCGATATGTTCGCTCAAGAAAATGGATGGTTTGGAGACCCTACTTCTTCGCACCTTATTCAATCCAGTGTCAGTTTTCTGGGTGATGATGACAAAATTTGCGATAAGTCATTTTGCCCAATGCTGAAACATTTGTTTGTTGAGAATGAACTTCTGAAAATTCTTTTCCAACTGTGGATTCCTGCTTATGTCCACGCCGAAGACCATACCGGAATGCCAATATACATTTATCGCGATAGTGTCATTCTTTGTAAAGGCAACATAACAAAAAAGGCATCTCCGCCAGATACTTATGGTTATTTTGTTGATTTTGACTTGGATTTTGGAAATTTTACTACATCTGTTATGCTTGGACTTAGTGGCTCCCACACGATACATATCAGAAACAATGATAACATCTCATTCCCACTCAGTCTCTCGAATATCGGTTTTTTTATCACTAACTGAATCAGCAAATAATAATTTATCAATAGTTGTTCTCACACAAAATATACGATGTAATATTATTCCCAAACCAAATAAAAATAATGCTACATAAATAAAATTATATCCAGTCAATTTGTGAATAATAAATGCCACTATTATAGTAGCCAAAACATCGACAATCGCAATATTTAATACCCTGTATGAGTGAGCACCTTCCCCCGGATTGCCAAATATTTTGTTGTATTTACATAGGGACATTTATATTATGTTTTTATATTTTATGTTATTAGAAATAATAATAGAAAAATGTAATCGACACTATTTAGAAAAGAAATGACATTTCCACTTGACAATCTGCGCAGACAGTGAGACCCACTTTGACAGGATAGAAATGGGTCATTATTTCTTCAATAATATACTCACGCTTTTTTTCGGGCGGTTGATGTACAAAAGTGGCGTTGAAAGCAACTTTTGGGAGTTTGTGTTTTGCTACTAACACGCTTATGACATTTTTCTCGTCATCATCAATAAACGACACGCGCTTAGCACAAACGGCACTAGCAAGATCCAATATAATCTTTCCTTTTGTGCCATCATTTAGCTGGAGTTGTTGCTTTGTTTTCATTTTTTCATCCACAAATTTAATCAGACTTGCGGTTGTTGTTGCCTCCTCAGGATAAGCACATTTTTGTTTTAAACAACAAAAAATCGCAATCTGTGCCACGCCTGCTTCAATCATTTTTTGAGCTTGAATGGTTGCCATTTTCAGCATTTCGGGTGTCTTAAGATAAGACAAAATCACGTGAATTCTTACCGTGGCTAAATCTTCAGGCGGTAAAAAATCCAGCACATTGTGTAAATCACTGACCATCAAATGATGATAATTTATCCTGGGATCAAGACAAGTACTTGCAAAAGTTCCCACATTTTTTGCTGGAACTTCAGTTAGTGTGCCACTCTGAGTGAGTACAAAAGCAACATCCGATTTTAGATCCGGTTTCTTCACACGTTTCTTGTTTGGAATTTCCTCAGTTTCCAATAAAAGGTTAGTGTTCATTTACAGAAAAGTCAATTTAAATAAATAAAAGAAAAATACAATATATTGAATTTTTCATTTTTTTGTAATATTTCATTAAACTATAAAAAATAATTAGTCCTTATTGCTCGCTTTCTTGCTTCCTTTCTTGCTTCCTTTCTTGCTTCCTTTCTTGCTCCCTTTCTTGCTTCCTTTCTTGCTTCCTTTCTTGCTCCCTTTCTTGCTTCCTTTCTTGCTTCCTTTCTTGCTTCCTTTCTTGCTTATTATTCTCCTAATTTTTTTCTCTTTAATTTCTTCTTTCTTTTCTTCTTTTACTACTATCGGTTTCTTAACAGCACTTATATTTTTTACTAATAATTTTTGACTATCATTATCTTTATAATTCTTGACAATAAAAATATTAGACCAATATGATGATAATCTTATTTGTCTTTCTCGATAATTTGTGTATAAGTCGCCGTGATAATTAGCACTATCAATGTATTCAATCATTTTATTAATTACTTTGAATTGCTGATTTGTTGTATTAATATTAAAATTGGTGATTTCTTTATACAATTCATTTGATAGTGTTAGGGATGGAAATATATCACATAAATATTTACTGGTTGGTTTGATTATAGTTAGTGAAGCTGGAATTTTAGCATTTAAAAAGTTTTTACAAACAACATATTTGTCAGAATTAAAATCACGACTCATCAATGGTTTAATAATATGTACTTCCTCATAGAAATATTGTAATATTACTAAAAATTTCAAACTTATGTCTGTTAATAATTCATACATTTTTAAAACAAAGCATCCACCTTTTTTCTGACAATTAATAGCTCTAATAATTTGTTCATAAATCATAAATGCTGATTGTTGTTCTTGTATGTTTTCTAAATTCCATTGTTTTCCGCATTCTGAAACTATCAAATCAATATCTTTAATATTTTTCTTATTCAATTCAATATTTTTAGGATTGGTTTTATAAAATTCTTTTTCATCTTCATTCTCATAACTGTTCTCAATATTCTCATTATACACATGGTATTCATCATTTTTATTATCGCAATATAATTTACGAAAAGTCATAATAGTTTGAACTGAAAATCCATAATTTTGGGTTATGCTAAGTGATTTAAATGATTTGTTGCTAGGATTAATTAAATCATAGTAAAATATGACTTCCCATAAAGCGTAAAAATCTTGACAAAGAATATTTGTCTCAAATAATTTATTATCAGAAATATTTTTATCATAATCATCAATATTACATTCATAACCATTTACAACATTATATACTTTCTTTTTGCCCTTAAAAGCATCAAATTTATAAGACTTGCTTTTAGATGCGTGTATCCAATGATGAAATCCAAGAGAAATTTTGGGATAATTTACATCGTCTCTAAATATTGGCGACAAAGATAATTTCTCAATATTTATTTTGGGTGCTGTTAATTTTAAACAAATGGGGGTTTTATTATCTTCAATATGGGTTGGTTCTATATATTCTTCTTCTTTTTTGTATCTTGACATTTTATCAGATAATATACTACTATTCATAAAACCTATGTAAGATATGTCTGGTCTCTCAATACTTGCTATTTCTCCTTGATACATATCATATTTAGTATCACTAATAATATTATTATCATCAACAAAAAAATTATTAGTAGATTTCTTAGTAATTCTTTTTTTTCTACCTCCATCCATTTCTGTCATATTATCCATTGTTATATTATAGTTTTTTAAATATTTAATATTCAATTTTTATTATCATTGTTATTCAATTACGATAGTCCACATATTTTTATTTTTAACTGCCCCATATTTTGCGAATAATTCATTATCATCATCTTTATTTGTCTTAATATTAATATGATACACTGGAAATTTATTTTTCTTCTCTTCTTTGACAGTAAATTCAAGAACATTTTTAGAACCAGATTTTATTTTGTCAATAACATATTTAACTCTATCTTCCAAATTATACGGAAAAGGATATTTAGGATGATTAGCAGGAATTCTCACATAAGTTACTTTGTCTTTTCCAGTGGCATATTTTTCTTTTTCCAACATTTTCTCTTGGATTAGATTACAAACATCAGTTCTATTCATATCTCTGGTCGTGTTGATATCAAATGATTTTGCTAATTTGTCAAGATATCCTTTTGTTTTTGAATTATAACATACTGAACCTTTAATAGATGGAATACCCTTGCCTCTCTTTTTGCTAGTATTTTTGGGGAGTTTGTTTCTTAATTTGAAAACTTCTTGTATATCATCAGCATTTTTATTATTTTTGCGGTCAAGTTCTTTGTCAATAATACCAACAACATTATTTTCTGGTCTTTCATCATAATATTCAATAGTGTCATTAAAATTATATGCTGTTATGTCTTTTTCATTGTCATTTTGATTAGCATCTTTCAATGATTTGTATTTGGGAAGACTTTTAAGATAATTGTGTAAAGTAAGATTAAACTTTAGATGAAGCGTATTTGTTCTGTAATATAATGGAACATTTTCATTTTCATTAAAAGGTTGAAAGATATAATAAATATCTCTGTAAATCAAATAACCAGCAATATTGTTTTTGTCAAGAATAACATCTTTGAAATTATTAAAATCATTTTCTGTTATTGGCACAAAATCGTCAAGTGCTTTATAAACAAAAAAGTCATCAAATAATTTTCTTTTTTCATCATCATAAGTATTTTTAACATATTCTATGATTTCATTAAGTGTAAAAACATTATTGCCAATATACAAATTCTTGATTTTCTTTTTAGCATATTCTATTTCATATTGTGCTAATTCAGGTGTAAAAGTAGTATAATCAATATTATCTTTTGCTATTGCTTTGTATAATTTGCGTTTGGGGTCATAATACTCAAAATTTAATTTAGGGTCATCACATTTATAATCACATTTAGTAAAATTACAAATTGAGGGACATTTAATTTTAGCATCTTTATGAATTTCACAAGTTTCATATTTAAGAATTTCTTCATTGAACATATTTCCACTTATGTTTAAGGGACAATCCAATGCTCTTTCTTTCATTGCTCGTTCAAGTTTATTAATTAAAATAAACTTTTGTTCTGCTTTTCTGTATAAATCTTCTTCTGTGCTTAATTTATCAGAACCAGACGTGATAACATATTTATAAACATTAACATATGGATATACATTGTTTTCATTCATTAGTTTATAATGAGAACACCATCTAATACCACGTCCAACAACTTGATCTACTCTTCCAAGATTCCAATAAGCATCCAATATATGAACCTCACCAATATTAAAAAGACTAACACCTTCATTGATGACAATAGAACCCAAAACAAATTTGATATTACGCCCATCTTTATTTTCTACTTTATTAAAAACATCATCCAATATTTTCTTTTTGTCGTCAGGTATTTCTTCAGTTTCATTCTCACTTTCTTTTCCAGTTATTGTTAAAAATGTAGCAGGTTTAAATTTATGTTTAGGAACAATTCCTAAGTTTTTAGTTTGTCTGGGTGAATATTCAGTTGATGTTTCTGAAAAATTGTTTTCATCATCTTCTTCAGTTTCAGAATCTGTACTAAATTCATCATCGCCTCCTCCAGTTTGTAATTTATGAGATTTATGATATTCATAAGTTTTGCCACAAAAATAACAAATAGTATTATTTTCATAAACATAATTTTCAGTGTCTTCTTGATACATTAAATATCCATTTTGTAATAAAATTTCTTGAAATAAATCAATGCCGATACGAACAAGATTTGAATAAATAAAAGCTGTTTTTACTCCTTTTTTTCCAGCTACTAATCTACTTAATTTTTTCAAACATTTATAAAACTTGACAGAAAAAAGTTTAAGATGGGGTATTTCAAATATTTTGCCAGTTATATTTTTTCCATCTTTGGATAATGTAATTAATTCTTGATTTTTGTATTTATTATTAAAAAGTTTTTCATTAATTTTTTTATTTAATAAATCACCAGAAATTTTAATTTGGTCTTTAACAAAATTCATTTCTTCAATCCCATAATAACCTTCAATATCATCTTTATTTTTCGTCAATCCAGGAAAAGCCATATTTGCTACAGCAGAACTGGAACGGTCTAATACATCATCAAAATCGTAAGATGTTTTATCATATAATGCTTGTTGAAATGGTAACATTTGATAACCATTAAGATGTGTAAATAACAATCCTTTGGGTATGCTTCCTTTATCAACTCTTTTAGCAAAAGTTAAAGGGTCTTGTCCGCGAACGTGAGATACATAACCATTAATCATATTTTTAAAATATTCTAAACCGCCCTCTTTTAGATCAAGTTCATAATTTTTATGATTTGTAAATATTTTTTCTTTTAACATTGGACTATCAGCAGGTCTCAAAAAATTAATTAAATCAACAATATCAGAACCCAAGTTTTTCATCGGTGTAGCTGTCATTAGAACAACTTTTAAATTTACTGAATTTCTTATTATTTTTTCTAATGCTGCACCCTGTTCATTTCCAGTTAAATTATGCGCTTCATCTACAATAATAAGTGAATTATTAAGATTGTAAATTCTATCTATCGCAAAATCTCGCTCAAATTCACCATCATTTGTTTTTCTATATACCACACGCCCTTTTTCGTTTTTATCTAAATTTTTCTCAATAATTTTATCACCCGATACACGCTTATAAAAACTACGATAACTCATAATTTTATAATATTGGGATGCGTTAGTATATGCTTGCTTTATTTGTCTTTCTTTTTCTTCTGCATCTTGATACATATATTTGTCTTCTTCTTTGTTTTTATAAGTATTATTCGTACATTTAATAATATGCTTCTTCCAACTATCTTTCAAGAATGAACCAGGAACAAGAATATGAATTTTTGTGTTATATTTTTGAACTAATTTTTTGAATTTTTCGGCAATTGCTACACCGACACATGTATTATGACATAAAATGTCATTAGCAATATAATTATGTGTCTCATCTATTTCAACATCATAGACATAATCATTATAAGTATGAATATTGATTTTGACAATTCTAGCAAATCCCGGATTATTATTAATATTAATACAAACTTCATCATTTACTTTAAAAATATTAGTCCATTCATAAACATTATTATGTTTTATGTATAATTTATGATTATAGGTTAGTGAAATTGATTTTTTATTATCTAAAATAACTTCATAAACAAATGAATTTATTTTTTCTCTGTAAAGTCTTACTATTCTTTTTGGGATAAATTCATTTGTGTAATTATAAGATTTAACAAATAAATTTTCATCTTGTTGTTTCCATTCACCATTTTCATCATCATAATAAACTTTTGAATTATTATTTTGCCATAAGTCTTCAATTTTGATATAATTATCATCAACTAATATTTCTGTATCTTTGCTAACACATTTGCCACTTCCTAAACCGTGAAAAATTAATACACCTCTATATGGAGTTTCTGGATTTATAAAATTACTCAACATTCCTTGATGAGGATGTAATGTGAAATCAGAACCACATATATCATCTCTGTATTTTTTGATAGTATCATATTGCGTATTCTCATCTATTGTGGGTCTAGTTGGTATTTTATTATAATAATATTCTCGCTTTTTGTATAATTTATATTGTATATTTGGGTCGTCGTGTTTAGGATGTGTGAAATCTTTCTTCATTAGTTCTTTGACTTCATCTTTTAGTTCTTCATTTATGTCGCTTGTTTCTGTATTAATATCAACATTACTAATACTTGACAATCCATCATTGCTACTAATTTTTATGTTATCTCGATTGCTATTTATTAATGTATTATCATATGGACTACTTGAATTTATCATTTATATATAATTATTATTTAATAAAATTTTATACATCAAACTATAATCGAGCGCTAATTATGAAGATATAAATATATTTATAATAAATAATGACGGATGATTATCCATTTGAAAAGAAAAAATTATTGGCTACGAAAATAAGTCAAATGAGTAATAAAGATAATTTGAAAAAAATAAAGAAAATAATAATTGATAATAATGATAGTGTAAAAGAAACAAAAAATAGTTATGGATGTTTAATGTATTTTCATAATTATTCAAATGAGACTTATATTAAGATTGAAGAACTAATAACACAAATAGAAAAAGAAACATTAGAAAGAATTAATTCTGTTACATCTTGTTTGAGCGAAACTATTTTATCTTCTGATGTTTTAAGTGATGATGATACTGATGCTACACCAAAGATGAAATATACAAATAAAGAAAAGAGATTAATCAAGAGACAAAAATATGAGACTGTTATTAGTAAAACGAATAATGAACAAAATAAAAATAGTAATTAAATACTCATAAAAAATTGAATTTTTAATATCTAATATATACATAATATATTAACATAATAACAATAATGACTAACGTAAATCTAACGCTTGATGCTTTATGTAAATTTATTGAAGACAATAAAAATAAAATTAATAAGAAGAATATATCATATCTAGAAAAATTGTCAAATGAAGAAGCAGAATACAAAATAAATTATGTTGATACAAATAAGAAAGCAACAATTTTTCCATTAAAAGCGAGACTAGATAATATTTTACATTCAATTGCCAAAAAGAATAATTTTGTTCGTTATGGTGTTTTATCAATTGTTAAAAGTTTCCCTGAAACAGACATTTCGTTTGTTTCAAGTATCATAGCATTATTGGTAGAAAATTTTATGAAATTCAAAGAGGTAGAACAACAAGAAATCATTGAGACATTTATGAGAAAAATTTATAAAGATGTAAAAGAAAAATACAAAGAATTCAATTATAATAAATTAGGATGGGTATCAAAGGAGTTTTATTCACATATCAAAGAATTTGTTATTGGAAGAGATACAATGAGATACATTGCTGATTATCTCAATATTAATATTCTTATTATAGAATTATTTGATGACAATATTAAATATATTGGACGAGAAACATTTGTTAAATATAAAAAAAGTTTAATTTTAGTCAAACATAAAGAAGAACATTATGAACCAGTTTTTTGTGATACTAATAGCGAACTAATTAATAAACTTATTGATACTCCAATGTTTGTTGAAAAAATAGATTGTGATTTTAATAATAAAACTGAAGACAATAAATTTAATGTTGGAAATGATGATTTAGAAGTAAAAGATGATAAGATTGAAAAAGTAATTGTATCAGAAGAGAATTCATTTGCTGATTTAAAAGATATTGGAAAGAGATTAGGAATAAAACTAACTCACATAAAGAATGGGAAACAAGGGATGAAAACGAAAAGTGATTTAATTAAAGAAATTATGGATGTCCAAATTTAATTTTTTATATTTTGTAAAAAAATTGAATTCTATATTATTTAAAAGATAAAAATATAATGATAATATAAAACAAATGAGCGGCCCATATTTCGTAACAAACCTGAATGCTGAAGTTAGAGTTACACCAAATATGATGACAAATAATATTATTGAGAGAATAAAACACAGTCTGGAATATAATTATGTGAATAAATGTTTTCTTAATTATGGATATATTGAGAAGATTTACGGAGTAGATGAAAATATTGGAATAGTTAATGTTATGGCTGAGGATTTTACCAATTCTGGAATAGTAAAAGTTAATTTTAAATGTCGCATTTGTAATCCAATAGAGAAAACAATTATTGTTGGCAAAATTACTGGCATCAATAATGTAGTAATAAAAGCACAAAATGGCCCAATAAAATTTATTATAAATGGTTCAGATATTAATAAAGACAATATTCAATTTAGAAATAATGCGTATTATCCCAAGAATAAAAAAGGTGAAGTTTTAAATAAACAAATAACTAATGGTACGTGGGTTAATATAAAAGTAATGGGAAAAAGGATACGAAATCGTTCTAGTGAAATATTTGTTTTGGGATATATTGAATCTGTTATTGATGATGAGGATGTTATAGATAAATTACAAGAAACATTTGAGACAGAAGAATATATGGATTTTAATAAAAAGGATGATAAAAAAATATCAGATAATAAAAATACAGATAGTGGTGAATATGACTATGACATAGAAAGCGATAATAGCGATGATGAGGGTGATGACGATGATGAGAATGAAAGTGAGATAGAAGAATAATTTGTGTTAGTTAAATATTATTATTTATTATAATTAATAATATGAAAAAAACATATTTCAAGTGTTTAAATTGTAATAATAAAAATCATTCTTACAAAGAATGTAAAGAACCTATAACAAGTTGGGGAATTATTTTGATAAATCACAAAAATATTGGAGATATAAAATCAGAACACACAAAAATAGATTTGTCAAAAGTAGATTTTACAGATAATAAAAATAGAAAAGAAATAATAGAATCAGATATGAGAAATATAAATAATATAATGGAGAATTTAAATTTTTTATTAATAAGTAGAAAACATAGTTTGGGATATAGTGAATTTATTAAAGGAGAATATAAGGTTGATAAAACAGACCAAATTAAATATTTGTTTAAACAAATGAAAACAAGCGAAATTGAGAAAATAAAAATGTCATTATTAAAAGAAGATGGATTTGATATGTTATGGAAAGATTTATGGAGAAATAGAGAGAATAAATTTAATCAAAGAAAAAAAACATCTTTGAGTAATTATAATTTATTGAAAAATGATAATAAAATTGATGGGCCATATATAAATCTTAAAATATTAACTGAAAATGTATTTTCCGAGTATGATAACGATGAATGGGGATTTCCAAAAGGACGAAAAAATAGAAATGAGTGTGAAAGTGATATAGATTGCGCAATGAGAGAATTTAATGAGGAGACAGGATTTACAAATGATGATTATAAAATCATACACGAGATTGAACCATTAGTTGAGGATTTTGTGGGAACAAATGGAATATCATACCGGCACGTTTATTTTGTAGCAGAACAAATAAGTGATAAAAAACCAGAAAACAATGTTACCGAATCACAAAAAGATGAAATTGGCAATATTATGTTTATGAATTTTCAAACAGCAATTGAAAATATTAGGAAATATCATATTGAAAGAAAATTAATATTAGAAAAAATATTTATTTATTATATTGATAGACTTATAATAGAATTAAGATAAATAAAAATTAATATACTATATTATAATTATGGATGAAGATAATAAAACTAATGAATATTTGTTTGAATGTATGAGAAATCACGAGTGGGATAAATTAAAAGAAACGATTAATTCATATGAAAATATAAATTTAAATAAAAAAGATAGCAATAATTATAATTTGATATTGTATGCGATAAAATACAATAAACTTGATATTGTAAAATTATTACTGGAAAAAAAATGTAATATTGATGTTGTTGATTTTTATAATAGGTCATTATTGTATGAAGCAATCATATCAGATTATTATGATATCATTGAAGCAATTATTAATTATGCTGTTGAAAATATTGGATTATCAATAATTGACATAAAAGATAACGCAGGACAAATTCCACTACATTATGCGATAAAAAATAATAAAATAGAAATAATAAAATTATTATTAAAAAATAAATCAAACGTTAATATACATAATAATGATGGTTATAATTCATTACATCTTGCGATAAGAAAGAAAAATTTAGAAGTTTGTAAAATGATAATTGATAATGGCATTTATATAAATACAAAAACATTAAATACTGGTGATACAGCATTACACTTGTCATTAAATTTACAAACAAATGAAATAACAAAATTATTACTTGAAAATAAAGCAAATCCCAAAATACAAGATGACGGCAATGAATATACGGCATTACATTATGCTGTTGCGTGGAATAATTATGATATGATAAATTTATTACTTGATTATGGTGCTGACCCAAATATACAAGACAATATGGGAAATACACCATTAATGTGGTGTGTGAAACAGGATGAAAAAGAAAGTTTTAAAAAATTGATACAGAATAAAAAGATAGAAATAAATTGTAATATAACAGACATATATGGTGATTTGCCATTACACATAATATTTGAGAATTATGACTCATCAAAGAATTATTATTTAGAAACTTTAATAGAAAATACAAATGTTAATATCATTGATAAATATAATAATTCAATATTACATTATCTATGTATTAATGAATTATGGAAAAAATATGAAAATATACTTGCGAAAAAAAAATTAAATATTTTTGTTTTTAATGATGCTAATAAAACACCATATGATTATGTATCAAAAGATGACAAAGAACATTTTATGAATTTATTAGTGTCAGCATATATTCATGTATTACGCACAAATGATAAAAAATGGATTGATGAAGATGATATTAAATGTGCTGATAATAAAAATACTAAATATTGTATGAGTGAAATAAAGAAAAAAATATTAAACAACCTAGAATTATTCAAAATAAAACAAACAAATATATGTGTAAAGTCTTACCCAAGAGACATAAAAAAATGTATTACACTTGATGAAGGAGAAAATATTGAGTTTTGCACTTTTACAGGAACATTATTTGATATATTAATTGGAATTATATTTTTAATAAAAAAACATAAAAATGTTTGCTCTATAATAAACAATAAAAATGAGATAATAAATGAAAGAATGTGTGATTTTTACAAAGAACGAGGAATGGTTATTAATGATAATTGTGAATTTATTAGTTTTGAGATAGTATGGAAAGATAATAAATTAATAATGATTGAAAATTTTGTATTATTATTTGAAAAAGCATTGACAAATAACAAGAGATTTATTATTATACCTATTGGTATTGAAATTAAAAATGGTTCTCACTCAAATTATTTATTATTTGACAAAAATAATTATGAAATTGAAAGATTTGAACCACACGGCAAAAATATTTCGTCTAATTTTGATTACAAGGCAGAATATCTGGATGAACTTCTTGAGAAATATTTTAAGAATATTGATAGCAAAATTATATACATACCTCCTGATAAATATTTGCCAAAAATAAGTTTTCAGATTCTTGATTCAGTTGAAAATAATAGCATAAAAATAGGAGATCCAAAAGGTTTTTGCGCAATATGGGCAATATGGTATATTGACAATAGATTAACATTTGAAGATATCACCAGAGAAAAATTAATCAAAATATTATTATCAAACATTAAAAATCAAAGACTAAGTTATAAAAATATAATAAGAAATTACTCAAAAAATATTGTTGATTATCGTGACAAATTCTTGAAACAAATTAATATTAATATGAATGATTTTATGAATAATAAATATACAAATCAACAAATAAATAAATTATTATATTTGCTAAATAATGAAATTGTTAAGTCACAAGATTAGATTATTCTGTCTAACATTAAATCATAATCGTCAAATTCTTTATGTAATTCTTTTACTAATGTATTGGTATGTGATGTACTATTTTCTTTTAAATGTTCTATAACAAATTTTATTGTATATACCAAATTATTTGACACTCCAACATCTTCATTATTAGTATAAGAGAATTTACTAAGTACATCTCCCAACTTTAATGTTATATTCTGGTAATTATATTTTATAAAATAACTTGTATATCTGTATATGTTTGCTACTAATTGTAAATCATTAAGAGAAACACTTATCAATGTATTTATTTTTTTTGTATTTATATTTTCTGTTATGATAAATATATATTCGTTATGAAATTTACTATCAACTGTTGTTGTTTTTGTGTCAATTACTCGTAATTCTAATATTGATGGATTGAATACATAAAAGAAACTATTTGTGTTTTTACATTTATGTAATATATTATATGGATTTGCCAATAAAAATATAGCAGTGTAAGGATTAATATTGTATTTAATTAATAAAGCACTATATGAATAATTATCTCTTTTAAAAAACTTTGTTTGTGTTTTTGTAAATACACTTTCCCATAAATTTTTTATACTCGCACTTGTTTTATAAAAATTCATAAGTTTCTTAACATCAATATGAGACCCTCTTAATATATTTGTTAAAGTCTCAAATAATTTATCATTTTTTTGTTTCTGTCTATATCGTAATCTTTGTTTTTCTTCTTTTGTTG
>Ga0214921_10007922_pt1 | contig 13976 bp, 10 predicted proteins | sample LL1505_MetaG_FD_177992 | JGI IMG/M metagenome (GOLD analysis project Ga0214921, IMG submission 177992) | Freshwater microbial communities from Lake Lanier, Atlanta, Georgia, United States - LL-1505 | ecosystem: Environmental > Aquatic > Freshwater > Lake | place: USA: Georgia | collected... | reverse complement strand
CGCGAATGTCTGCCCCAAGGGGCTGAACCCGGCCAAGGCAATTGCCGAGACAAAGAAGATGGTGGCAGAGCGCGCCATCTGATGGATGGTTCTGTTGCTCTGGCCCCAAATGGGGTTGGCTTTATCAATGCTCCCGATCCGGAAAATCCGGGTTGGAATCTGTGGGAACTGACCGACGACCGCCGCTTTAACGCGCAAGTGATGGGAAAGCTCATCGCGCGTATCGAAAGCGATACCGCTGTGCGTCTGCGCATGTTCTGTGAAATCAAGCATACCAATGTGCTTGGCGTGCTTCACGGTGCGACAACTTTGTCCTTGATTGATATCTCGCTCTTCACCTGCGGGCATATGCTTGGCCTGCCGGGCATGGCGGGGTCTGTGACGCTTGGTCTTTCGACCCAGTTTATTGGTGCGGCTTATCCCGATCGATCCTTGGACGCCGTGGCGGAAGTCCTCAAAGAGACCAAGCGCTTGGTGTTTCTGAGGGGCGTGGTGGAGCAGAATGATGTTATGGTGGCTGCATTCTCCGCAACAATCCGCAAAGGGCGTAGCCAGTGACTTCGGTTCTGGAGCGCTATCGTGCGCTCGTAGCCGCTGGGGAGCTTAAGGCGGATGAGGAACAAGCCTTCGCGGCTCAACGCCTAGACCAATTACAGCAGCAACTCGAAGAACAGCCCCGAAAAGTCGGCTTGGTGGAGCGGTTGTTCAAGCGAGAGCAATCAGATGTCCCGCGTGGCCTATATGTCTGGGGGAATGTCGGGCGCGGTAAATCCATGCTGATGGATTTATTTCATAATTGCCTAAATATCCCGTTAAAGCGCCGCGCGCACTTTCATGAATTTATGATTGAGGTGCACGCCCGACTGAGGGTGGAGCGTGCGAAGGAAAAGGGCGATCCAATCCAGCCCGTGGTCGCGGACATTGCGCAAGAGACCAAATGCCTGTGCTTTGACGAAATGGTCGTCAATAATTCGGCCGATGCGATGATCATGTCCCGTCTGTTCACCGGATTGATCGAGGCGGGCGTTGTGATTGTCACAACATCGAACCGGGCGCCAAATGATCTTTATAAGGATGGCCTCAATCGCGAGCATTTTCTGCCCTTTATTGGCCTGATTGAGCAGCGTTTGGACGTGATGACCCTCAACGGCCCCACCGACTATAGATTGGAACGTCTGGCAGGGATGGCGACATGGTACAGCCCGTTGGGGCCGTCTGCGACTGAGGCGTGCCGTGAAGCCTTTTTCCGCATGACAGATTATCCCCCAGAAGATGCAGAGCATGTTCCGTCTCAAGATTTGGATGTCGGGGGCGGGCGGTTGCTACACGTTCCCAAAAGCCTAAAGGGTGTCGCGGTCTTCTCCTTCAAGCGCTTGTGCGCCGAAGCGCGGGGCGCGCCGGACTATTTGTCTATCGCGCGGCATTTTCACACGGTCATCCTTGTCGGCATTCCAAAACTGGGGCCGGAGAATCGAAATGAAGCCGCGCGGTTCGTCACGCTGATTGATGCACTTTATGAGCATAAGGTGAAGCTGATTGCGGCTGCCGATGCGTTGCCAAGCGTTCTATATACCAAGGGCGATGGTCGGTTTGAGTTTGAACGCACCGTCTCGCGCCTAATGGAAATGCAAAGTCTCGATTATCTGTCGCAAGGGCATGGCGAATCCTGAGCCACGCGCTAGGCTGATCGCCGATCAACAAGGATGAGTATGATGCGCCACCTTCTTATTGCCGTCTCCGCGCTTTCTTTGGCTTCAGGAGTGATGGCCGCACCACCGACCGATCCTTGGCAGGCCAAAGGCCGCGTGTTGCTGGAAAGCGCGATTAACATTCCTTCGGTGACAACGCGTCCTGAAGAGGTGAAGAAGCTGGTCGCATTTTTGAAGGGTGAGTTCGAAAAAGGCGGTTTTAGAGACATTATAGTCAAAGATTATGACGGGACACAGGGACTTATCCTGCGCTGGAAGGAAGAAGGTAAGCCTACGAAAAAGCCCATGTTACTCATCGGCCATATGGATGTTGTCGATGCAAAACCCGAAGATTGGTCGCGCGATCCGTTCAAAATGATTGAGGAAGACGGCTATTTTTATGGCCGGGGCACAACCGATATGAAGAATGGCATTGTCGCCATTACGCATGCCTTGCTGCGTTTAAAGGCGGAAGGCTTTAAGCCGAAACGTGACATTATCGTCTTTTTTTCCGGCGATGAGGAAACCGTCGGCTCCGGCGCGCGATTGGCCTCAACCTCATGGCGCAAGCTGGTCGATGCAGAATTTGCGCTGAATGCAGATGCCGGGGGCGGGGCCTTTTCAAAGGATGGGACGCCTCTAGGGTTCGGAATTCAAACGTCCGAGAAGATGTATCAAAGCTACAGCTTTACCGCGCTGAATTCCGGGGGGCACAGCTCCCGGCCAAGGCCTGATAATGCAATTTATGGGCTGGCGGGCGCCCTGACACGTTTGGAAAAGCATCGCTTTGAGCCGATGCTCAATGAGACGACGCGCGCCTATTTTCAGTTTCGTCAGAAACAGGAAAAGGGTCCGTTGGGGGATGCGATGCGCCGCTGGCTTGCCGATGAGAAGGATGGCGTGGCCGCAGATATCATTGAAGCAGACCCGCTTGAGGTCGCCATGACCCGTACCCGTTGTGTGGCAACGCGGTTAGAGGGTGGCCATGCGGATAATGCACTGCCGCAAACCGCAAAGGCTTTGGTCAATTGTCGTATTTTTCCGGGGGTTGCCGCCAAAGATGTGGAATCTGAACTTCAGCAACTGGCTGGATCTCAAGTCCAGGTCGCCCCTTATGGCGTGTCAGATCCGTCGCCGCCATCACCGCTGCGCCCGGATGTGATCAAGGCTTATACGGATAGCGTTCATAAGCGCCATCCGGGGGCTGAAATTGTCCCACAAATGTCGACAGGAGCGACCGATGGCCTCTTCTTCCGAGCTACAGGCATGCCTGTTTACGGAGTGTCAGGGGCTTGGATCATCGTTCCAGAGGATGAACGCGCCCATGGACGGGATGAACGCATTCCGGTCAAGAGCTTCTACGAAGACCTCGATCATTGGCGCGATATGGTAAAGGCTTTGGCACGCTAGGCCGCTTCTTTTTCAATTATGCGATCAAGAACGCGGACGAATGTTTCAACATCCTGTGCGCCGGGGATCATATATTTGCCGTTGACGATGAAGGCGGGGACGCCCGTGATGTTCTGCATCTGCCAATGGTGCAGCTCTGCATCGACGACCTTATCATAATGCGGGTCTTTTAACGCAAGCGCGGCTGCCGCCCGATCAAGACCCGCTTTTTCAACACTATCGAGGAGCACGTCTTCGTCTGCGATGTTGAGCTGATCTGTGAAATAAGCATAGAAAAGGGCCAACTTGAGCGCGGTCTGGCCGCCTTTTTCGCCTGCCCAGGTCAACAGCTTGTGCGCGGTGCGAGTGTTGTAAATGCGGCTGTCCGCCGAATAGTTAAACTCGAGGCCAAGGGAGGCGCCCGCATCCCTAATACGCGTTCTATTGGCAGCGCTCTGTTCCGGGGTCGCACCATATCTTTCCCGCCCATAATCGGCGATGCTTTGGCCCTCGAGCGGAAGATTGGGTGCGAGTTGAAACGGATGCCAGCGTATCCCGAATTCCGCCTTGTCAGCCATTAACCGAATTGCCTGTTCGAGTTGTTTGTACCCCACGGCGCACCAGGGGCAGACAACATCAGACACAATGTCGATACGAAGTTGGGCAGGGGGCTTCATAAATCTAACTCTCTGTCGTTAATGTCTTATCATATTCGAAAGCGACGCAGACGGAAAATCAAAAATTCGTGGGTAATATCAACTAATAATGCTATTGCGAATGAGTTGCAGAAAAAGCTCTCTCTTTCGTGCATTATACAGTTGTGTGGTGGATCAAACGGGCCTAAGCGCGGCCTAATTTCGTAATCTTGCCACACGGAAGGACTCGGCAATGGCTCGTAAAAAAATCGCACTGATCGGTGCTGGTAATATTGGTGGTACTCTTGCCCATCTCGCAGCGATCAAGGAATTGGGCGATATCGTTCTTTTCGACGTTGTTGAAGGTGTTCCGCAGGGCAAGGCGCTTGACCTGTCTCAATGTGGCCCGGTTGAAGGCTTTGACGCCAAGATCATTGGCTCCAATGATTATGCGGACATTAAGGACGCCGATGTCATCATCGTTACCGCTGGTGTTGCCCGCAAGCCAGGCATGAGCCGCGACGACCTTTTGGGCATCAACCTCAAGGTCATGAAGGCCGTGGGTGAAGGCATTAAGAATAACGCCCCCAACGCTTTTGTGATCTGCATCACTAACCCGCTCGACGCAATGGTCTGGGCATTGCGGGAATTCTCTGGTCTGCCGCACAATAAGGTTGTGGGTATGGCCGGCGTTCTAGATTCAGCGCGTTTCAGCCATTTCTTGGCAGAAGAGTTTAAGGTGTCGGTGCGGGATGTAACGTCCTTCGTGCTCGGCGGCCATGGCGACACGATGGTGCCGGTTGTTGAATATTCGACGGTCGCTGGCATTCCTATTCCTGATCTCATCAAGCAGGGTCGTTCGACCAAAGAACGGATTGATGCCATCGTGCAACGTACGCGTTCGGGCGGCGGTGAGATCGTTGGCCTGTTGAAGACAGGTTCTGCCTTTTATGCGCCCGCCACCAGCGGCATCGCGATGGCCGAAGCCTATCTGCGCGATCAAAAGCGCCTGTTGCCCTGTGCGGCACATCTGACCGGTCAATATGGCGTTGATGATCTTTATGTCGGCGTGCCGGTGATCATCGGCGCCGGTGGCGTGGAGCAGATTGTTGAGATCCAGTTGGATGAAGAAGCCAAGGCCAATCTCCAAGTGTCTGTCGACGCGGTTAAGGAATTGCTGGACGCCTGTAAGGGCATTGATCCAGACCTCGCCTAATTTTCGGCGCTTTAGAATAAGGGGAGAGCGCATATGAGCATTTTCGTCAGCAAGAATACAAAGGTCATCACGCAGGGGATGACAGGGGATACAGGTACCTTCCACACACAGGCGGCGCTTGATTATGGCACGCAGATGGTGGGCGGCGTCACGCCGGGTAAGGGCGGCACGACGCATATCGGGCTTCCTGTGTTCGATACTGTGGCGGAAGCCGTCACCAAGACGGGCGCAGACGCATCCGTCATTTACGTTCCGCCGCCCTTTGCAGCGGACTCGATTTTGGAAGCGATTGATGCGGAAGTTCCGCTCATCGTGTGCATTACCGAAGGCATTCCGGTGCTGGATATGGTGAAGGTGAAGCGCGCGCTTTCCGGTTCCAAGTCGCGCCTCATTGGCCCGAATTGCCCGGGCGTCTTGACGCCAGGTGAATGCAAAATCGGCATTATGCCCGGCAATATCTTTTCCAAGGGTTCGGTCGGTGTTGTCTCGCGTTCGGGCACACTCACCTATGAAGCCGTGTTTCAGACGACAGCAGAAGGCCTTGGCCAGACGACCGCTGTCGGCATTGGTGGTGACCCTGTTAACGGCACCAACTTTATCGATTGTTTGGAAGCCTTCCTTGCCGATGATGCGACGCAGTCGATCATCATGATCGGTGAAATTGGCGGGTCTGCTGAAGAAGAAGCTGCACAATTCCTGATCGATGAAGCCAAGCGTGGCCGCAAAAAGCCGATGGTCGGCTTTATTGCAGGTCGTACGGCGCCTCCGGGACGTCGTATGGGCCATGCAGGCGCCATTGTGTCGGGCGGCAAGGGGGATGCCGAAAGCAAGATTGCGGCAATGGAGGCAGCGGGCATCCGCGTGTCGCCATCGCCATCTGAACTTGGAAAGACATTGGTTGAGGTTCTGAAGGGTTAACTTCGGGCCTCACCCGCTCCCTCCTCTCCCCAGGAAAGCGTGATCATGGGTTTTGAAAGCCACGAATTCGACGCCGAACAAGGCCCCAGCTGGGCGAAATCCAACTGGCCCTTATCGGACACGGATGATCTGACTGCCGCTTTGGATCCAACCCAGATGCAGGTTGCCGTCAAGCGCGCGGCAAAAGCGGCAGGCAAGCCACTGGCGCAGGGCGACGTGGCGTCCGCTGCGGCCGACTCAATTCGGGCCATGATGCTCATTCGCACCTATCGGGTGCGGGGACATTTGGCGGCGAATCTTGATCCGCTGGGCCTGACAAAGCAGGAGCTTCCTGCCGACCTGACGCCTGAATATCATGGATTTTCTGGCGCAGATCTTGATCGTACCGTCTATGTTGGCGGGACAATGGGCCTTGATTGGGTCACCATTCGGGATCTCGTGGCGATCTTGCGCGCAAATTATTGTGGCAATGTCGGTCTGGAATATATGCATATTTCTGACGTGGCGGAGCGGCGCTTTTTCCAAGAACGCATGGAAGGCGCAGATAAGTCGATCGGCTTCACAGCAGAGGGCAAAAAGGCCATTCTGGCCAAAGTGATCGAAGCCGAGCAGTACGAAAAATTCCTTGGCCGCAAATATGTTGGCACCAAGCGCTTTGGCCTCGACGGCGGCGAAGCGATGATCCCCGCGCTGGAAAGTTTTATCAAACATGGCGGTGCGCAAGGCGTGCGTGAGATTGTGATTGGCATGCCGCATCGTGGCCGCCTCAACGTGCTCGCCAATGTGATGGCCAAGCCCTATCGCATCATCTTCCATGAGTTTTCGGGAGGGTCGGCGAACCCGGATGATGTTGGCGGTTCGGGCGATGTGAAATATCACCTTGGCACCTCTACGGATCGGGAATTTGACGGCATCAAGGTGCATATGAGCCTTGTGCCCAACCCGTCGCACCTTGAGGCGGTTGACCCGGTTGTGCTTGGGAAGGTTCGCGCCAACCAGACATTCCGCGATGATATTGGCAAGGGCAAGCATACGCAGGTCTTGCCCGTCTTGCTGCACGGCGACGCCGCCTTTGCAGGGCAGGGGATTGTTTGGGAATGCCTCGGCTTCTCGGGCATTCGCGGCTATAATACGGGTGGGTGCATCCACTTTATTGTGAACAATCAGGTTGGCTTTACGACCAGCCCGCAATTTGCGCGCTCTTCGCCCTATCCGTCAGATGTGGCCAAGGGCGTTCAGGCGCCGATCCTGCATGTGAATGGCGATGATCCTGAAGCTGTAACCTTTGCATGCAAAATGGCGGTAGAATTCCGCCAGACATTCCATCGCGACATTGTGATCGACATGTGGTGCTATCGGCGCTTCGGCCATAATGAAGGGGATGAGCCCGGTTTCACGCAGCCGCTCATGTATCAGACAATTAAGTCGCATCCCGGCGTGTCGCAAATTTATGCTCAGCGTTTGGTTGATCAGGGTGTCATTGACGGCAATTGGGCTGGCGAGCATGCCATGCGCTTCACCCAGATTTTGGAGCAGGAGTTCAAAGCAGCCTCCGATTATAAGGCAAATGATGCCGATTGGTTTGGTGGGCGCTGGGCCGGGTTGAACAAGCCTGCTGATCCAGAAACAGCACGTCGCAATGTACCAACGGGTATTTCCAAAAAGCTGCTCGACAGCCTGGGTCGCACGCTGACGGCGGTGCCCGAGGATGTGAAGGTGCACCCGACGCTCAACCGCGTTCTGGATGCGAAAAAGACGATGTTCACCAGCGGTGATGGTTTTGATTGGGCAACGGCCGAAGCCTTGGCCTTTGGGTCGTTGCTATCCGAAGGCTATGGCGTGCGCCTGTCCGGGCAGGATTCCGGGCGTGGCACCTTTAGCCAACGTCACGCAGTCTGGGTCGATCAGGCCACTGAGAATAAATTTATTCCGCTGTCGACCGTCCCGCATGGCCGTTTTGAGGTGCTGGATAGCCCCTTGTCTGAATTCGGTGTGCTGGGCTTTGAATATGGCTATGCCGGCGCTGACCCGAAAAGCCTTGTGCTTTGGGAAGGGCAATTTGGCGATTTTGCCAATGGTGCCCAAGTCATGATCGATCAGTTCATCGCGGCGGGTGAATCAAAATGGTTGCGCGCCAATGGCCTCGTGATGCTTTTGCCGCATGGCTATGAAGGGCAGGGTCCGGAACATAGCTCCGCGCGGCTTGAGCGTTATTTGCAGCTTTGTGCTGAGGATAACATTCAAGTTGCGAACTGCACGACGCCAGCGAATTATTACCATATTTTGCGGCGTCAGATGCATCGCCAATTCCGCAAGCCTCTGATCATTATGACGCCAAAATCCTTGCTGCGTCATAAAATGGCTGTGTCTCACGTGGATCAGTTCCTCGATCAAAGCCATTTCATGCGCATCCTCTCTGACCCTTGGGCGCCGGACGATAAGGATGTGAAGCGGCTCGTGCTTTGCTCTGGCAAGGTCGCTTATGATCTGATGGAAGCGCGCAATGCCGCTGGCGATCAGAATACGGCGATTATTCGGCTAGAGCAGCTTTATCCGTTCCCGTCTGAACCACTTATCGTGCGGCTGAAGCGGATGGTGAATTTGGAAGAGGTGGTCTGGGCTCAGGAAGAACCGAAGAATAACGGGTCTTGGTTCTTTGTGGAGCCATATATCGAGGAATGTCTGGCAGCGGCGAGCATTGGACCAGATCGTGCACGCTATGCCGGCCGTAAGGCCAGTGCGTCCACCGCGACAGGACTGATGAAGCGCCACCAGGCCGAGCAGGCAGCCCTCATCTCCCACGCGCTCGGACATAGCGTGCGCAATGAAATTAGACGCCAGCGGAAGGGCTGATCATGTCGACAGAAGTTATCGTTCCCACTCTGGGAGAATCCATTGCGGAAGCAACACTTGGCCAATGGCTAAAAAAGCCGGGCGAAGCGGTTGCCGCCGATGAGCCGATTGCCAGCCTTGAAACAGATAAGGTCGCTGTCGAAGTCACAGCGCCAGTTGCGGGTGTCATGGGCGCGCAGGTCGTATCGGAAGGTGCGACTGTGAATGTTGGTGCGGTCATTGGTGTGATCGAATCAAGCGCCGCAGCCGCTAGCGTGCCGGTTGCAAGCGCGGTGTCTTCCCCGGCAGCCATTGTTGAGGATTCGGGGGATCTGACCCTTTCTCCTTCTGTTCGGCGTCTGGTGCTCGAACACGGCCTGGACCCGACCAAGATTAAGGGCACGGGCAAGGATGGTCGACTGACCAAGGATGATGTTTTGGCGGCTGTGCCTTTTGCCAGCCCGGTCGCTACGGCGGAATCTGCACCCAGCGTCCAACCCGTCCTTGCTCCTGCTGCCTCAGCGCGCGGTGAAGAACGGGTGCGCATGACGCGCCTTCGTCAGACCGTCGCGAAACGGCTTAAGGAAGCGCAGAATACCGCCGCCATGCTGACGACATTTAACGATGTCGACATGACGGCCGTGATGGAAGCGCGCACCAAATATAAGGATTTGTTTGAAAAGAAGCATGGCGTGCGCCTCGGCTTTATGGGCTTTTTCACTAAGGCCGTATGCATGGCCTTGCGCGATATTCCCGCGGTGAATGGCTCAATTGAGGGCGAAGAAATTGTCTATCGCAACTATGCGGACATTTCTGTCGCTGTCTCTGCGCCGAATGGCCTTGTTGTTCCGGTTATTCGGGACGCGCAGGACATGTCCGTTGCAGACATTGAGCGCACAATTGGCGATTTCGGTGCTCGGGCCAAGGATGGCAGCTTGACCATGGAAGATATGAAGGGCGGCACCTTCACCATCTCCAATGGCGGCGTGTTTGGTTCGCTCATGTCCACGCCGATTATTAACCCACCACAGTCAGCCGTGCTTGGCCTCCATCGGATAGAAGATCGCCCGGTTGTCCGCGACGGCCAGATTGTTATTCGCCCGATGATGTATCTGGCGCTGAGCTATGATCACCGTCTGATCGATGGCCGTGAAGCGGTGACCTTTTTGGTCGCGGTGAAGAACGCGATTGAAGACCCAACGCGCCTGTTGATTGATCTTTAAGGAGCAGATGATGACTGAGGCCCAATACGACCTAATCGTCATCGGCGCAGGGCCGGGAGGCTATGTGGCCGCCATTCGGGCCGCTCAGCTTGGGTTGAAGACCGCTTGTGTTGAAAGCCGTGAAACGCTTGGCGGTACATGCCTGAACGTGGGGTGCATCCCGTCAAAAGCGTTGCTGCACGCGTCGGAACTTTATGAAGAGGCGCATTCGGGGACACTCGCCAAATTTGGCATTAGCTTCAAGGATGTGAAGCTCGATCTCACGGCGATGCATGCCGAAAAGGATAAGGCTGTCGGCGAGCTGACCGGTGGTATCGAATTTCTGTTCAAAAAGAACAAGGTGGATTGTCTCAAAGGCCAAGCGCGCTTCACGTCTCCTAACAGTGTGGATGTGAACGGAACGGCTTACTCGGCCAAGAAGATCATGATTGCCACTGGATCTTCCGTCACGCCGCTTCCGGGTGTGGAGATTGATCAAAAAATCGTGGTCGATTCAACAGGCGCATTGACGCTGCCCAAGGTGCCAAAGCATCTCATCGTCATTGGTGGCGGCGTGATTGGGTTGGAACTCGGCAGCGTCTGGGGGCGTCTGGGCGCTGAGGTGACGGTTGTTGAGTATCTCGACCAGCTTTTGCCTGGCATGGACGGCGACGTTCGCAAGGAAGCGGCGAAGATTTTTAAGAAGCAGGGCTTTGCACTTAAGCTGTCGACCAAGGTGACGGGCGTGTCCGTTAAGGGTGGTAAGGCGACTGTCACGGTTGAGCCATCGGCTGGCGGTGCTGCCGAAACGCTTGAGGTGGATTGCGTGCTTGTCGCGATCGGTCGTCGCCCCAATACCGAAGGACTTGATCTTGCCAAGGCGGGCGTTGAGACAAACGCCCGTGGGCAGATTGAAGTTGGCCATGATTTCCAGACGAAGGTTCCGGGCATTTACGCCATTGGGGATGTGACGCCGGGACCAATGCTGGCGCATAAGGCCGAAGATGAAGGCATTGCGGCTGCGGAATTCTGTGCGGGCCAAATTGGTCTGGTCAATCACGATGTCATTCCAGGCGTGGTCTACACGATGCCAGAGTTCGCCAGCGTCGGCCTGACCGAAGAGCAGGCAAAAGAACGCGGCGAGGTGAAGGTCGGTAAGTTCCCGATGATGGCCAATAGCCGGGCAAAGACCAACCGCGACACGGATGGTTTTGTAAAAGTAATTGCGGATGCAAAGACTGACCGCGTTCTCGGCGTTCATATTGTTGCTTCTCTTGCAGGGACCATCATCGCGCAGGCCGCGCAGGCGATGGAGTTTGGCGCAACGAGCGAGGATATTGCCTATACCTGCCATGCGCACCCAACTCAGTCTGAGGCGCTAAAGGAAGCAGCTATGGCGGTGATGGGTAAACCGATCCATATGTAACCCCAACGCGTTAGGGGGTTGGCCTGGACGCATTTTTCGCGCAGCATGCACATATGCGTCCATCTATCGAAACAATCGCCTCTCGTGTCCGCTCGCAAAAGCAGCTGTTGCCAGCGCTTTACAAGGATATGGACTTTGAAACGCCGCCTGAGCGGTTCTCCACGCGTGTCGGTGATGACACGGAGCTGCGCTTTGGCGCGCGCCTAACGCGGGAGGATTTGCTGGCCGATACCGATATGGTGGCCCGGTTCCGCGAATATACCATGCTGGGGGACATAACGGGGGATGCCTATGCCGCGCTGATGCCGCGCTATGGGTTCCGTCCGCTTGTCGACAGGCTGGTGACGGCCTGTGAAAAGGGGATTGGTGCTGTGCCCGATGCCCCGCCAGAACTCCGCGCGCTGATCGCGGAGATGGAGCGAACACCGGATTGGCTGGATATGACGCTGGTGGAGCAGGGGGCGCGGGAAGAGCGGAATAGCGCTGCCAATCTTGCGCCCTTTGCCATTCGCGGGGCCTTTATCGCGACCTTCCTTAACAAATACTCAGCGCTACCCATGGCGCTGACGGGCACGCTGAGCCATGCGACGGCCGCCCGCCGGGTTAAGGAAACCGCGACATTTTTCACCACAACCATCCTGCCCGGCGCGCTCGAGCGATATGGCTCTGGCTTTCAGGCGGCAGCCATGGTGCGCCTGATGCATAGCATGGTTCGGGTGAATGTTCTGAGCCGCCCGGGCATGTGGGACGCCAAAACCTATGGCATGCCCATTCCGCAGTTGGATCAGATGCCAGCAGGCCTCATTCCGATTTATTTCCTGTCCAATGATGTTCTGAAGGGTGGTCGGACCGAGTTCACGGTCGCAGAGCGCGCTCGGGTCGAGCTGGCGCGTTATCGCTGTTATCTTCTGGGTCTGCCCGAGGATCTGTTGGGGGATACGCCGGAAGATATTGTCCGCATCTGGTGCACGCGCAGTGCAACGTTGCGCTATGACTATGACGACGCAATTTGCGGCGGCTTGTTGCGTGCCACTATGGAAGCCGAATTGTCGCAGGACCAATCACTTTCAGGGCGTGTCTTCCGGCGGTTGGAGCGTTCTTTCTCGAGGGTCTTTTTTGCCAAGGCGTTTTTGGGAGGGGACTTGCAACGCGCGGCAGAATTGGGGGTTCCCATCTCTGTAAGGGATCGGCTTCTCTACGGTTCGACTATCTTGGTTATTCTGCTGCGCATGTTCGCGTATCGGCTGTGCAGCCTCCTTCCCATTTTGGACAAAATGTCGGACCGTCGCCTTGTGACGCGTCTTAAGCGTCAAGTTGTTGCCTATGGCCATGCTGAGTTCACAACCAATTCCGCAGAGTATAAGCCAGCGACGGCAAGCTAAACCGGCATCATCTTATGGCTGTGATTAACGGCCAGCCTTTGCGAGGATCAGCGCCGTGAGGGTGTCTTTCTTGCGAACGATTTTCGGCGCGGATGGGCAGCCAAGGCAGCGGACCTGAATAGTGGGGCCATTTAAGATGGTCAGCCCATCCTGCACGCCCGCTATCAAGCCAGCCTGTTGGCGGAGCATCAAATGACCATAAGGGTCAATTGGCACGCGCGCCTCTGATCCCATCAAGCCGTCGGCATAGAGCTCAAACCAATTTGGCATGTGATCAAGATAAACGGGGCGCGCGTCATGGCCAGAAAGTTTGGCCCGCTTCGCGGCTTCTGAGATGGCATCATCCAGGGATCCAAAAGCGTCGACCAAGCCAAGTTGACGTGCAGATCCGCCATCCCAAACGCGGCCTTCGGCTATCTCCATGACTTTGGTGAGGGGCAGCTTGCGTTGCGCGGCCACCAAGCCCGTAAAGCGGCGATAAACATCCTCAACGCCGGCTTGAAAAAGCTGGTTTGTGGCTGCATTCGTGCCGCGCAGGAGATCAGGCTGGCCGGACAGGGGGGTCGTGCCCACGCCATCCGCCGTTACGCCCAGCTTGGCGAGCGACTTTTCAAATGTCGGCAAGACCCCGAAGACGCCGATTGATCCTGTAATTGTGCCCGGTTCTGCAAAGACTTTATCGCCCGCCATCGCGACCCAATATCCGCCAGAGGCGGCCACATTGCCCATCGACGCAATAACGGGCATGCCCTGCGCCTTCGCTTGAAGAAGGGCCTTACGGATCTTCTCCGATGCGAGTGCCGACCCACCGGGGGAATCGATCCGAAGAACAAGAGCTTTCAGCTCTTTCTTGGCGAGAGCATCCAAAATGATCCGCGCAATTGTGTCGCCGCCAGCCGAGCCAGCTGGTGCTTCCCCTTCAACAATTTCACCCGCCACGGTGACAATCCCGATCTTGCCGGCAGAGGGCAATGGGTTTGCGGCAAGATAATCCGCAAAATCGGTCTGCTTAAAGCTATCTGCAGGTTGATCATCCTCTGTTCCGGCAATCTTGGCAATCCGCTTTGCCCAAGCCAGCTTGTCCGCCACTTGGTCAACAATGCCAAATTGCCGCGCCTTGTCGGACATTGGCCCATCCATATTGGCAGATGCTGCGATATAGGCATCCAGTTTTGCCTTTGGTCGGGCCGATTTCGCGTTGGCCATCCAATCGGCAAAGATGGCATCAGCAAGGGCCTGATTGGCTGCGCGTGCTTCAGGCGATTGATCGGTGCGAATAAAGGGTTCG
>Ga0214921_10007921_pt1 | contig 13976 bp, 10 predicted proteins | sample LL1505_MetaG_FD_177992 | JGI IMG/M metagenome (GOLD analysis project Ga0214921, IMG submission 177992) | Freshwater microbial communities from Lake Lanier, Atlanta, Georgia, United States - LL-1505 | ecosystem: Environmental > Aquatic > Freshwater > Lake | place: USA: Georgia | collected... | reverse complement strand
TAGCAAAATATATAGTCATTGGAATTTATAATTATTTTTTATGATATACATATAAAATTACCTGAATTTTATTTTGCAATAATTATATCATAGATAATAAAAAAAATGATAGCAAATAATATATGAATTTAAAAATATTATATATTATTTATTTTCAACTCATCATATATATACATAAATATATTCAAAATGTATAACAAGAATGATTATGATGAAGAAAACGATGAAATGAGAGCCATTAAAAATATCACCTTTATTACGTGGCTAGTCCTCTCTATAATAATGGCTATGGCGATCGTAATCAAGTCATCAGAAAATGGTTTGATCGCGACAGTTCTCAGCGTCATTACACTAGCTGTAATGATGATGATATCGCACGAACATATCAAAACTAAAAAATAAAAATATAATTTTATTTTTTTTATAATTTTATAAAACTAAAAATCAAATTAAATTAAATTAGGATACATAACTAACGCATTAAATATTAAAAAGAATTCTTATAAATAATTAAGTTGTTTTATATATTTTTATAATAATTATAAAAATTTAGTAGAACTATAAAATATGATGGCTATATATATGAATAAATTCTTATAATTGTATTTATAGAAATAAAATTATATAAAAATATATTTATTAAAATTTTGTTTTGTGATAACTACAATTCTATTAAATTTTTATTATTATTTTTTAATATATATATATATATATAAATATATTTAGCAGAATTTTATTTTAAGATGACTATACTTAATCAAAAAAATGACAGTAAATAATATATAAATATAAAATATATTTTATATCATTCATTTTAATTAATAAGTGATGTTGTCTTTTGTACTGCTCTTTATGGGAGTATGCATGTTAACAATCGTAATGAAAAATATTTTGAAGACAAACTTCGTCATTTTATTATTATTTTCAACAATGATATATATTAGTTGGATTTGTGTCATATGTTCAACTAACTACATAGTTCTGTCAATCATATTGACATTTGCACTCTCATATTATTTTTATATTGATATTTGAAACAACTTTAATTATAAAAAAAATGACAGTAAATAATATATAAATTTAAAAATATTATATATTAATTAACATAACAACAATGTTGAACGTTGTCATCTCTACCTTAACACTGCTATTTCAAATAATCATAGAAGGTGTCGAATGGCTACACCTGATCATCAAAACCTTATCAGTCTTGATACTGATAACAGTGTTCACAGCCTCATTTGTTGAACCCCATATGAGAATGGCGAAAATCAAGATACAATGTGACAAAGACATTGCAGAGTTGGTCACTTTCATTGCAGGTGGAACCAACCTAGCGCTTAACTTTGCGATCGCACAATCCGCCACTCAAAAATACTTCGTGGCAGAAACTCTTTGTCGTGTCGGAGAACACCAATATCCATGCATCTACCTACAATCCAGTATGAGCCTCTTACTGCACCTGATTTTAATCTTGATGTATGTGTACTTAGCGGAGTACATATTGAACCCCGATAAAGGTCTATATGTTAGATGCATTCTGTTCAAAAGATGATGGAAAGGTATCATTCAGGTGATGAGTAGACTATTTCATAAAGTCTACTTCCTGTGATTTAGTATTGCAGGGCCTGATTATAAACTTTAAAATTTCATTAAAAATCTGTTTTTCTATTTATATTTTAAATATATTGTCATACATAAAAATATTTAAGATTGTTCAATAATTTAAAATAGGAAGGTATGTATAAAACATCTAGGTTTCTATACATATTATAGATTGTTCAATAATTTAAAATAGGAAGGTATGTATAAAACATCTAGGTTTCTATGCATATTATAGTTAATAAAAAAATGACAGTAAATAATATATGAATTTAAAAATATTATATATTATTTATGAATATAACGGACGATGCTACTAGAGTTCCTACAAAATATCTCCATTTTAATAATGGTAATACTGATCGCCGTTTCCTTGTTTATAGAACCCTTCTTCCCGCCGAGTCCCAGAATCTCAAACCCTTACGAGAAAGAGCCGGTTGAGATTGTTGGATTTATCCTATGTTTAACGTTAGTAGTGTTAAACTTCGGATATGCACAATCAGTGAAAGAAAATTACTGTCATATGACAGTAGAGTACGATGGTATGTGTGGCATGAAACGCAATTCCCCTTGTAAAATAAAGTATGAATGCAACGACGTAATCTTTACGCTATGCATGTTGGGGAACCTAGTGTTCCCTTTCATATCGGGGACATACGTCTTTGTATACATCTTCTCCAAGAAATCAAGTCTATTTTATAGACTTTTCATATCGAAATAGAAATGAAAAGTCTATGAAATGAAATGGTATAATTCTGATGATGATGATGATGATGAGTAGACTACTTCATAAAGTCTACTTCTTGTGATTTAGTATTGCAGAGCCTGATTATAAACTTTAAAATTTCATTAAAAATCTGTTTTCTATTTATATTTTAAATATATTGTCATACAAAAAAAATTTGTATGAAATATATGTTATAATTTAAATTAGGAAGATATATATAAAATATCTAGGTTTCTATGCATATTATAGTTAATAAAAAAAATGACAGTAAATAATATGTGGATATATAAATATCATATATTATTTAAAAATTTGAGTACAATGATGAAGATTGAGGATGTAGTTTATGCACTATTCGTGCTGAAACTGATCAACATGTGCATAGTCTTTGTAGGTGTAGCTATCGCTATTTTACTCTTCTTATGGGCAGCATTACTATTAGTGTTATTCCTTCTCATAGCAATCTTACGATTCATAACAGAATCTTGTACGCCCTTGTTCATGAAATGTCAGAAAAAGTTGAAGTGAATACTTTAACTATTATAAACTTTAAAATTTCATTAAAAATCTGTTTTTCCATTTATATTTTAAATATATTGTCATACAAAAAAATTTGTATGAAATATATGTTTTTATAATTTAAAATAGGAAGGTATGTATAAAACATCTAGGTTTCTATACATAGTAAATAATATATAAATATATAAATATATAAATATTATATATTATTTAAAAATTTGAGTACAATGATGAAGATTGAGCATGTAGTTTATGCATTATACATGTTTCGACAGATCAACATTTGTATAATATTTGTAAGTGCAGCTATCGCCATTTTAGTCTCCTTGTGTGCAGGATTACTATTAGTGTTAATGCTTGTCATAGCAATCTTACAACTCATAACAGAATTTTGTACGTCCTTGTTCATGAAATGTCAGAAAAAGTTGAAGTGAATACTTTAACTATTATAAACTTTAAAATTTCATTAAAAATCTGTTTTTATAATTTAAAATAGGAAGGTATGTATAAAACATCTAGGTTTCTATACATATTATAGTTAATAAAAAAATGACGGTAAATAATATATAAATATAAAAATATTATATATTACTTAAAAATTTGAGTACAATAATGAATGAGTATATAATTTATGCACTATACGTGCAACAATTGATTAACTTCTGGATGGTCAAGATAAGTCTATCTATCATCAGATTAGTCTTGTTGTATCCAGTAGCTTCGCTATTAGTAATAATGATTGCCATAACAATATTGGGATTCATTACAGAACATTGGCGCTACTTGTTCATGAAATGTCAGAAAAAGTTGAAGTGAATATTTTAACTATTATAAACTTTAAAATTTCATTAAAAATCTGTTTTTCCATTTATTTTTAAAATAATCCCAATTTTTTTGAAATAAATCTTGAAAATTTTTACCACTTCCACCCCATTGATGTTGCATATAATTTTTTTGACAGAATCTATAATTTATTTTATTTAATTCTAATGATTGCATTGATAAATCAGTATCTTCAACCCAAAATTTTCCATAATAAGGGTCTAACCCAAATCCGAAATGAAAAAGATCTTTTCTAAAAGCTTGACAACATCCTGCAATATGATCTACAATATAGTCATTTTCATCATTGTCATCAATATCTTCTTGAGATCCAAAATCTAAATTTTTAATAAATGCACCAGATATACCAATGATTCCATATTTTTCATCATAAAGTAATGATATAATCCGATCAAAAAAAGAATTATTTATAAGATAAGCATCACAATCTAAACTAATAATAATATCTCCTATTGCTTCTTTAAATAATATGGAACGTCCTCCACATACTCCTAAATTTTCAGATAAAAAAATTAATTTAATTTTTTCATGATTTTCTTGAAATTTTTTAAGATATTCACATAAATATATATCACTATTATTATCTAATATTATCATTTCCTCAATATATTCATTATCTAAACATTTCAAGTAACTTTCTAGACAATGTATTGTTTTTTCTAATCTATTATATGTTAACATTAAAATACTTATTTTATTTTTCAAATATTTTCTACTAAATATATTATACAAGGTATGATGTTCAAATATAAAGTTTTCATTTAAATTTTTTAAATAATCATGACTATATGTATCCCATAAATGTATGCAATAATTATTTTTAATAATATTTTTATATTGATTTATATCATATGTTTCATTAAATAAAATTTTATGAATATCATACCATAATGGATAGAAGAAAGAATTATAATCTAATATTTTTATTTTATCATTATATATACTTGATAATAATAGTGGTTTTAATACACTATGTTCATCCCAATAGAAATCTCTTCCTGTTGACCTAAATGTTTTATATGTTTCTAACCATTTTTGTGCAAATTCGGATTGAGGTGCACTTAATATAACTGCATTACATAAACCATATGTATCTGTATTATCACAATTTGTTTGTTTTCCCATTACAAAATCATAATGTAATAAATCAGAAAAAGATTTTAAACATATTGTATCAATATCTAAATAAATACCACCATGTTCAATTAATTTTTGAAGTCTAATAACATCTGCTTGATGTGCATAATGATATAATTTATTACCATATATTTCCGTAGGAGGTATTATTTTAATAAGTGTTAAATATTCTTTTATTTTATTCCACCAATAACCGTATGGTTCGTTATAATAATAAAAATAAATTTTATCTGGTTTATTTAAATCATATACAGATTTTATAGATATATATTTATATAATTCAAATTCTTCATTTTGTTCTTTAAAACCATATATAAAATGAATAATATTTGGTATTTTTTGAGTATGTAATTGATTATTTTTTTTAATTTCTATCCATGATACAACTAATTCATTATTTACATAACTAATTGTACCTTTTATATCATTTATTTTACGATATATTATATTATTTATATGATCAATATAACAAATATCTGTCCAATCATTATGAATAAAATTAACCTCTTCTACAATATAATATATATTATCATTTTTAAAAGATATAAAAACTTCACATTCCCATTTATCCCATTGTACAAATAATTTATTTTTATTTAATGTAAAATTAGCATATTCGTCAATAATATTAAATCTATTTAATCTATTTGTACTAAAATCTAATGTCACATCATCTTTCCATTCATTATGTATAATTGTAATTTGTGTTATCATATAATAATTTATAATAAAATAAAAATATATTATAAACAATATATATATATATTTTATATATATTTTATATATATAGATTTATATTTATATATAGAATATATGGAATTAGAAATATTTTATAACACTTATAAATATTTTAATATTATTGAATTTAAATTATTCTATAATTTAACAGCTAATATGAAAATAATAGATATATTAACATATTATCAATTAAATAATATAAAAGATAATTTATTAGGTTCAATAAAAGATTTTTATATGAAATATCCAGATTTTGATTTATTATTTTATAAAAAATTTTATAATAATTTAAATTTTAAAAAAAATTATGAATATTTATTACATTATCATACCATTGGAATAAAAGAAGATTATATATCTTGTAATAAACAATTTAATGAAAAATTCTCTTATTTTAATACTAAAATATATAAATTATTTAATAATATTGATATTAAAGATGATGTAAAATGTAAAAGTTATTGGTATTATAATCATTTGCATTTAAATATAGTTTATTCTATTGAAAGTTTCTTAAAAATAAATTCTAATTTTATAAAATCTTTATATTGTGAGTTATATAATATTGATAATTTTGATGAAAATGCTTTGATATATTGGTATGAAAATAAAAATAATTTAATATATTCATATGAAACTTTTATAAATAATATAGATGATTTTGATTTTAATAAATTTGAAAAAAGTAGTAAGGATGAAATTATATATCATTATATTCATCGTGTTAAAAATAATATAAATTCTTTTACATTATCTTCCGTAAATAACATTTCAGAAGTTTTAATTGATTTAGAAAAATTACATAATACAAAATTAGAAAAGGGCATATCCTTAATAATTCGTGCAAAAAATGAAGAACTTAACATTAAATATTGTATTGAATCTGTAATAGATTTAGTAGATGAAATAATATTTGTAGATAATAATAGTACTGATAAAACATATGAATTTGTTGAAAAATACAGAAAAAAATATGATAAAATAAAATTATATAAATATAATATTAATGTTACAAAAGCTGGAAACGATCATTCAAATGCAATAAAAGATTTGAATAAAAATACATTGGGTACATTTTATAATTGGTGTTTATCTAAAGCAACAAAATATGTAGTATTTAAATGGGATGCAGATTTTATATGTATTCGGAATAATTTTATACAACTTGTTGATATTTATCATTTAAGAGAAAGAGAGGATACTTTTGCTATTTGGTTTACAGGAAAAACATTATTTGAAAATAAAAATATTTATTATATCAATGATAATTCATATTATGATGAATATAGAATATTTTCATATAAAAATAAATTTAAATGGTATGATGGAGATGTATGTGAATTTACGAATCCATATTTAGAGAGTTGTCCAAATAAATTTAAATATATATATCCTTTATTTTATGAAATAAAAAGAACATCTATAGATGAATTTAACGAACGTAGTTCATTACTTGATAGAAGAGATATAAATGATAATAATATAATTCATTCTTTAAAAAATAATACAGAAAATGATTTAATACATATTCATACAAAAATGTTATATAATAATAAAAAAATTGTATTATATACACCATCCTTAAGTTTTGGAGGTGGAAATCAATTTATTATAAATTTATATAATGTATTAAAATGTTTTGGATACAATATTAAAATAATACCAATAAATGATGAAAATATTGGACAACAAAAATTTACAAATATAATGAAAGAAGATATTATATTATCTGATTCTATATGTTTTATAAAAAATTTTAAACCAGATTTTATTTTCTTAAATTCTGTATTTCCATTAAATAATATAAATAATAATGATTATTTTACAAAAATTATTTTTGTAACCCATAGCGATGTTGCATATTCAAATTATTTTATTGAACATTATTATAAATTTTTTTATAGAATTATAACGGTGAATAATTATACTATTGAAAAATTATCAAAATTATTAAATATAGATAAAAATATATTTTATAAATTAACAAATTATATAAATATTTCTGAAAATAATTCTTACCATATAATTAAAAATAAAAAATTTGGAATTATTTCAAGATTTAGTGAAGACAAAAATATTCCAATGTTTATTATGTCATTAGTAGATATATTTAATAAATATCCTGATTATAAATGTTATTTTGTAGGTACACATTCAAATGATTATGATAATTATTTAAAATATTTATGTCAATATTTTAATATTATTAAAAATGTTATTTTTACAGGATATAAAGATAATGTTTTTGAATATTATAAATTGTTCGATTTTATTATTTTACCTTCTGTTTCAGAAGGATGTTCTTATAATATTATTGAATCAATGGCATTCGGAATACCAGTTATAACAAGTAATGTTGGAGGTAATAGTGAACTAATAAAAAATTATGTGAATGGAATATTATATGATTATAATGGAATAAAAGAATATGAAGAAAAAACAGTTTATATAAATAATTATAATAAACAATTGTCTATAATTGGTTATTTTATAAATAATAATAAATTAAATGATTTATATATAAATAATAGTCATTATAAAAATACAGAAGTTGTAATACCATTATTTATAAATTGTAAAAAATGTACTATATATAATTATAAATGTTCAATATGTATATATAAAGAGAATAAAATGAATATTTTTAATGAAAATATTAAAAATATAAATGATTCTATAATTGAAATGATAAAAATGGATATAAAAAAGATAGAACAAATACAAAAAAATAATATTGATTTTTTTAAAAAATATTTTAATAAAAATAAATATATAAATGAAATATTACAAATAGTAAATTAAATATATATAAAACTATATATAATATTACTGAGTAAATAATGACAAATATATTTCATTATATCTATGATATAGAAAAATCAGATTATGAAGATATTGAATTATATGTTTATTTTTCCATATTATCCATCATTCATATAAATAATCCAGAATATATATATTTTTATTATATAAAATTACCAAGTGGCAAATTATGGCATAATATTAAAGATAGATTACTATGTAAAAAGATGAATGATTATTCATCTAATATAAAAGAATATGAAGGTATACATATTGATAAATATACAATATTAATTAATCCAATTGATAAATCATTTAATTTTAGAAATTTAAATTATAATACATCATATGATAATATTTACAATATGATTTTTAAAGAAATCCATGATTATTCATTTGGTGATTATTTTCATATTATTAAAAACTGTTCTATTATACACCTTGAGAATAATAAAAAAAATTTATCTAAATTAAATTTGTATGATATTTTTAATAAAACAACTGTATTTAATTTATTGATACGATATATCATTACATGTAATTTTATGAAAAATGAAATATCTTATAATAATTTAAATAATCATCCAAAACTATTATTAATTAATAATATTGATAAAATTTATTGGATAAATTTAGAAAAATCATTATATAGAAAAAATAAAATGTTACAGATTTTAAATCATTTTAATATTGAAAATATTCGAATAAATGCTTTTGACGGTAGTGTAGAAGAAAATATTAATAGAAAATATTTTTATAGTTATAATAATATATATCCAAATTACAGTAATAAGGAATATGCAATATTACTATCTCATTTGACAGCATTGGAAACATATTTAAATTCAAATAATAATAAATTTGGTGTTGCATTAATATGTGAAGATGATTTGTCGTTAGATTTTATAAATTATTGGAATAATGATATTAAAACAATTATTCATAATGCTCCAGAAGATTGGGAAATAATAATGATTGGATATTTTTCATTAAATGTAAATAGGAAAAAATTATATGAAAAATGGAATAATGAATGGAGTGCATTATCTTATTTAGTGAATAAAAAGATACTAAATAAAATAAATAGATTAAAAATAAATGAGAAATGGATTTGTAATGAATATGATTTAATGGTTTCTGATAATTATATTTTTACAAAATTTAATACATATATTTATAAATATCCATATTTTACATTTCCAAATAATAATACTAGTACATTTCATGATGATCATTTAGATTATCATAATATATATAAATTATCAAATTATATTACTTTAGAAAATATTTATGATTTTTATTGTAAATCGTAAAATGTTTATAGATTTTAACACTTTTATATCACTTACCAATGAAGGTTTTGTTACAAATTTTGTGATGAATAAGTCCACCTTTGTCTTGTAAATTATTTTCATCATTCGGACGAAATAAAAAGACATGTAGGTATTGTATAAATATATCAAAATTTAAATTTTTCGTAGCTATCGTTTCTATAGAATAATGATAAAAATGATTATTTATATGATCTTTTATATTTTCTAAACATTCATTTACAGGAAGAGTATCAAACATATGGTCTAATTCATTTAGATTTAATAAGTTATATATATTATGTATTTTTATTATTAAACACATATCAACTTCTTCTCTATATGCGGATGGAAAGGACATAATATCTTGAATTAATCTTTCAAAAAAATTAGGAATATAAAATTTATCATTAATAAAATTTGGAATGTTGAAATTAAATCGTACATCATGTAAATACTTTGCATTAAAATCAGGTGAAGATTCAATAAATAATCGTTTTTCAATACTATAATATATATTCATTATTTCAAGAAGATCTGTATAATCTATATTACTAAGATTATCTTTCATAAATAACAAACCTTCATTTGTTAATTTTAAAAAACGTTTTTCATATAATTTTTTTTTTTCATCAATGAAAAAAAGATGACTTAAAAAATATTTTTGATAAATATTGTGTAAATTACGTTTTATATCTTTAACATATTTATACTTTTCTACATATTTTTCTATATACTTTTCTAAATACTCTTCTTCATGCTTTTCTACATGAATATATAATCTAATAATATTAGGAATATATACGATTTCTACTAATTCCGAAGGTATTTCAACAATATCAGACATTATATATTATTATATATTTCTATTTTAATTTGTTTATATTGTATTAGATTAATTTTTCAATAAAATTACTGTCATTTTTTTAATAATTAATTATTTTAATTTTTTTAGATTCATTCATATGACATGGTGGTATTAAACAATATTTACCATGAATTCTATTAACTTCTGAGTATGTTCTAAAATCTGTATTATGAACATGTATAGATATAATATCAAGAGATGGATTTGATACTATTAAACCAGATTCATTTGCAATATTTGCGAATATACTATCACAACCTAAAGTTCCGAATGAAAAATTTAATTTATTTAGATCTATGTTTAAAGGAGATTTAAATATCCAACAATCTTGTGAATCATCTCTCGGAATATCATATTTTTTAAAAATAAATACATTTTCATTTATATCTTCATCATATCTTAATAATGCATAAAAATTATTTCCAATATTATCTTTATTTATAAATGATAAAGATTTATCAAAATATATATCACTATTTGACAATATACATATTTCATCTTTTAAATAATTATTTATAAAAAATATTGCATCATTAAATTTTAATTTATAGTTAATATCTTTTGATATAATAACTTGAATAATTTTATTTTGATTATTATCAATAAAATCAAGATTATAGTTATTATTATTTAATAAATAAATTTTTTTTATATAATTATTTTCAATATTCTTTTTTAAACATTTTTTAATTTCCATATTTCTAACTTGATTTTTTGTAACATAATATGTAGTAATTAGATTCATGTTATATATTTATTATACTATTTAATTTTTTATATATATTATCTAAATATTTATTTTTATTAGATAATATATATATATATATATATAATAAACCGAAGTTTTTCAATCCAAATTTTAATATAAAGAAGTTGTTAAAGAAAATAATATAATGAAATCTTCTATAAAATTAGCACATATATTTATTCATTTTTTTAAAATTGGTGGTGGAGAATCATATTTGTCCAAATTTAATGAGTATAATACTATTTTTGAAGAAACAATATTTATAAATAAGAATTATAATCATATTTCTTTATTTCATTACAAATCAAATATTATATTATATAATAGTTATACGGAATTAAATAATATATTAAAAGATTATGATATTATAATTGATCATCAATTATATTGGTTTGAATTAGATATAACAAAAACTACATTTTTAAATATACCATATAATAAAATTATTCGAATTATACATGGTGTTCCAATTCATTTTATAGATATTACTCCATATAATTTTTATTATAGTATAGAATTATACAATGAAATAAATAGTCATTCAAGTTGGAATAATCATATAAAAATATATAATAATATTGGTGTAATGGTAAATAAGAAAGAATTAAAATTTGATGAAAATAATATAAAAGTTGCGATTGTTGGAAGAATGAATGAGGAAAAAATACCAAATATTTTTTTAAAATTATTAATACAATTTTTAAAATACTACAATAAGTATACTTTTCATTTTTATGGAGAAATAGATGAAAAATATAAAAATTATTTTCTAAATAAAATTAAAAATATTAAAAATATATGTTATAAAGGTATTATTGATCCATCTGATATTAAAAATATATATTTAAATAATGATATTCTTTTACATCCATCTAAAATGGAAGCAGGTGCAACAGTTGTTTTAGAAGCAATGTCTTATGGATTACCAATTATTTGTAGAAATACAAGTGGATTACAAAATGCTGTAGGAAAGAATGATTATAATTATTTGTGTAATAAGGAAGAGGAAATGTTGAAAAAATTATTATTAATAAATAATACAAATTATCATAAAATTTATGAAAATAATATATTAAAAATATTAAATGAAAACAATGAAAAAATACTATTTACAAATCTAATACATGAAATTAAATTCATATATGATTTTTCATTAAATAATGATGAAATACCAAATATCATACATTATGTATATGGATTAAAAAAACAAAGTGAAGAATTTTCATTTGTATATTATTTATCTATCTTATCTAATTATTTAATTAATAAACCACATGTTATTTATTTTCATTATCAATATTTACCTTATGGTAAATGGTGGGATGAAGCCAAAAAATATTTAAAACTGAATTATATTAATACAACAAATATTTATTGGGGTGAAAAAAAAATAATGAAATATGCACATAAAGCGGATAAAATACGTATGGAAATGTTATTAAAATATGGTGGTATTTATATGGATATAGATACTATAACATATAAACCTTATAAAGATTTATTGAAATATGATTTTGTAATAGGTATTCAAGAAGAAAATTATGGAATAGATAATATAACTTTATATTGTAATGCAATATTATTTTCAAAAAAAAATAATATATTTTTAAAAAAATGGATTGAAAAATATGAATATTATTTTAATCCAAATGGTTGGTGTGAAGCATCTATTCATTTACCATTTCATATATTTAATATGATAAGCAACGATGATAAAAAAAATATTAAAATTCTTGAAAAAGAATATTTTTATGATCCATCTTATCATGAAGTGGATAAAATATTTGAAAATAAAGGATTTATTCATAATAAATTATTAACACTCCATTTATGGAATTCATATAGTGAAAAATATTATAAAAATATAGAAGGTTTTGACTGGAGTAATAATAACGAATCTTTATATAGTTTATTAATGAAAAATATATTTATTTTAACTCTTTCATCAAAAATCTAAATGGACAAATATCATTTGATAGACAAATATAATTTGGTCGAAGAATAGTTCTACAATATGGACATAATAATAACTTAATAAAACATTTAAAACATACATAATTATTACATTTTTTACATGTTTGTATCAATTCTACAAAATCATAACAAATATTACATTTATTTATACATATGATAATTTTATTTAATTCACGTTTTTGAATTATATATTTTATAATAGATTTATGATTCATAAAATATCCTAATTTTTTCCCTCTAGAACATGTGTTAGATATTATCTTTATATCTATAATTTTAGATATAGATAAAATATAATTCATTACTTCATTACATAATTTGTTTGTTTCAAAATGTATAAAAGATATTTTGTCTTTATTGTATTTTACACCAACTGGTTTTGTAAGATAGACTAAAATTATTATTATTTTAAATAAAAATAAAATATAATTCATTAAATGTATAAAATCTATTTCGTCTTTAAAACCATCAATTATATTGTTTTTTAAAATCATCAGGTATCCTAAAATTCCGAGGAATTGTTGTATAGACAAAATTTATGATTATTAAAAAAATAACAGTAATTATTTTTCAATATAATTACTGTCATTTTTTTTATAATTAATTACATTAATTTGTATCTATATAATTATTATATTTACCGGGTTGATTTAACATACTTACAATAAATACAAGCATATTTTCTTGACCTCTAAAATCAAATAAAGT
>Ga0214921_10007920_pt1 | contig 13976 bp, 14 predicted proteins | sample LL1505_MetaG_FD_177992 | JGI IMG/M metagenome (GOLD analysis project Ga0214921, IMG submission 177992) | Freshwater microbial communities from Lake Lanier, Atlanta, Georgia, United States - LL-1505 | ecosystem: Environmental > Aquatic > Freshwater > Lake | place: USA: Georgia | collected... | reverse complement strand
TTCATTAATTGAATTGTATCTAATGATTCATATTCTGAAAAACGTACACATGTTCTTCTTTCACCTTTATTTTTAAGTTTTATTATAGAGGGAATACTACAATCAAGAAGAAAAAATGAGGATATATTATTACTTTCTAATATAGTAATAGCATCTTGTTCTATACCTTCTGATTTAACATTAACTATATAAAATTTATCAGATGGGCAGTATTTAACAAAGTCTGTTAATAACTGACCATCTAAAAATGGATCATGCTGTACAATAATATGACCATTTGAATCTCTTATATCAAACTCTATACCATCAGATATTGAAAAGATTTGGTTTGAAATATCTTTATCTAACCTATTAATTCTATGTGTAATAAACATATCTGATATACCTTTTAACATATTAAAGAATATATTAATATATTCTTTAATATGCGTAAATCATTTGTACATATTTATGAAAATGCTTTAATAACTAATCCAAAATATCCAATATGTAGAATTAATAATATGAATGAATATGATGAACAAATTATGTCTATGCCTTCTATAATTAATAGTACTAATCCTAAATCAAATAATATAGATACTGAACATAATAAAAAAGGTACATATTTCTTCTTTATATTTAATTTTGAAAATTATTATCATTTTTTATATGATACACTTCCATATTTATATCATTACTATAATATTAAAGAAACAGACAATACATGTAAGCTATTATTGCCAGAGAATCATAAATTTTTACAATTTCAAAGAGATGTATTTAAACTATTATATCTTACCGAAGATAATATTGAAATAGCAGTAAATAATACAAAGTATGAAAAAGTTTATATGCCTTCATCACTGACACACGGTAAACTAGAAAATATGGAAAGTGCTTCAAATTATGAACCATCTCTACCAGCATTTACTATTTGGAATAAATTATCATATAATATAAAATCTATTAATAATACATCTAGAAAGTTTTATATAAGTAGGAGAACATGGATACATAACAATCTTGAAAATATTGGTACAAACTATACAACACGTAGAAAATGTATAAATGAAGATGATTTGGTAAAATTAGTAAAAGAATATGGATATGAAGAAGTATTTTGTGAAAATCTTAGTATGAGTGAAAAGATTGAGTATTTTAAAAATGCTACACATGTTTTAGGACTTATAGGAGGTGGTATGGCAAATTTATTATTTAGCAATAAAGACACTATTACAGGATGTATAGTTACTCCTGATTTTCTAAATGTTAATAACAGATTTGTTCATTGTATGAATCATACAAATATTACATATCTTAATATAACTAAGCATATACCATATGAAGGTAAATATCCTCTATATTCAAGAATTAAAGTAATAGATATTAGTCACGATTTATATGATAAAATTGGTGAAATTGATAAATATCAAGATAATATGTATATAATAAAAATGTCTAATAATGATGTAGCTGGATTTTCTATGAATAGTGAATTTAATAGTTATAAATTTAGTGAAGAACAGATAGTTCCCATAGATAATGGATTAAATAGCCCATTTGAATGTGATTTAAATGATTTAAGGAATTACTTAATTACATATATAAAATGAAGATTATTATTCCAATGTCTGGTATGGGAACCAGATTTGTAAAGGCTGGTTATAAAGATGTAAAACCCCTTATTATAGTGGATAATAAGCCGATTATAAAACACGTTATTGATTTATTTCCAGGAGAAACAGATATTCACTGTATTTGTAATGATATTCATCTTAAAATAACAGATATGCGTAATATATTAAATAATTATGGTGTTAAAATTCATGAAATTAAACAACATAATTTAGGGCCTGTTAAAGCTGTATCACATATTTTTGACATAATTAATGATAATGAGGAAATAATTATTAGTTATTGTGATTATAGTACAGAGTGGGATTATAATAAGTTTTTAGAGGAAGCTCGCCTTGTAGATGGTTCAATTCCCGCATATAAAGGATTTCATCCACACATGTTAGGTACTGATAATTATGCTTTTTTAAAAATGAATGGTAATCTTTTAACAGAAATTAGAGAAAAGGAGCCATTTACAGATAATAGAATGAATGAATATGCGTCAAATGGAACATATTATTTTAAAAAGGGTAGTTATGTTAAAAAATATTTTACAGAAGTATTGAATAGTGGTGATAAATGGATGAAAAATGGCGAATATTATGTAAGTTTAGTTTATAATTTAATGGTCCGAGATGGTTTAATGATTGGTACATTTGAAATTAATAAAATGTTACAGTGGGGGACTCCATCTGACTTAGAAACATATACTATGTGGTTAAATCATTTTAATCAAGGACAAATTCTAACAACTAGTAAAAGCTCTGCAACATTAATATTACCATTAGCTGGTAAAGGTAGTAGATTTTCATTATTAGGATATACTACGCCAAAACCCCTACTTGATATTAATGGTAAACCAATGATTATTAGGGCAGTAGAGAGTATTCCTGAGTGTTCAAAAAAAGTATTTATTTGTTTAAATGAACATCTGGAAGAATATGCCTTAAAAAATATTATAAACAGTGAATTTAAAAATACAGTAGTAATAGGAATCGATGATGTAACACAAGGTCAGGCATGTACATGTGAAATAGGTATAAATCAGGCTAATCTAGATGATAATGAACCTATTATGGTTAGCGCATGTGATAATGGTGTTGATTATAATATAGAAGAATACCTAAAATTAGAAAATGATTTAGAAAATGATGTTATTGTTTGGAGTTTTGATAATAATCCAACTAGTAAACAAAATCCTCATATGTATGCCTGGTTAGATGTTGATTCAAATAATAATATTAACAATGTGAGTGTTAAAAAATATTTTGACGGCGCAAAACATTGTATTATTGGAACAATGTTTTTTAGAAGTGTAAAACTGTTTAAAGAAGGACTAAAACAAATTTATGAAAATAATATTAGAACAAATGGTGAGTTTTATGTGGATGATTTACTTAATCCATTGATTAAGATGGGTTATAAGATAAAAATATTTAATATTGATAGATATATATGTTGGGGTACACCAAATGATTATAAGACATACCAGTATTGGTTAGAGCATTTTTCTAATAAATTTGGAAAACCACATATTATGTGATTAGACCTACTGATTCAAATGAGTTTACATATGGATTAAATGCTTTATCATCTATATAAATTTCAGCATATGGTTTTCCAAAAATAAGTTCATCATATGGTATTTCAAAATTATCAAGTGTTTCAATTGTAAGTTTAGCAATATTAGCAATTGCTGCCCCAGTATTATGAGAATTTGATAACATTTTCCTAGCTGTATGAATTATAATTATGTGGCCCTCACTTTTAAGTTTCTTTGCGAGATCTATCATATTTTGAATAGGCTTGACAGTGGAGTAGTCTCTTAAAATATATGGAGGAGTAACAAGCGTATTATCTAAATCAAAACATATTCTCATTTGAGAAGGTTTAAAATGCTCAATATTACTTTTAATCTTATCATACGTTTCTACTGAATAAATATTACCAGGTAGTGTTATTTGTGTAGCACATTTAAAGAAATCATCAAAACTACACATATTTGTAATAGCATCTCTTAAAGATAACATATTTTTAAATCCAAATATTCCAGAGTATTTATTATTAGTAACTGCGACAAAAGAATTATTAGTAAATAAACTAGTATTATCAAAATTTTCAAAATCATATATCACTTTTGTTTCAATAAATAATAGTGGTTCATTATCAGTTTCATCAATAGAACTAGTTATATCATAAATTTTCTTTTCAAAATTTATATTAGTAATATCAGTATCATATATGAAATTACAATCTCTATTACGCAAAGTAAATTTTATAACATTCTGAAAATTATATTTTTCTAATTCTTGTGACATAATAATATTTAGAGTTTTAATATAAGGAGGAATAAATTTAGCAGTATAGTAAATAGATGGTTGTAAATTAATTTGATTAAAAGGATGTGGATATGAATAATCACACCCTTTTAAGGTATTACATAATATATATACTTTCATTTCTAATAATTTAGACACATATTTCTTTTATACTGTTTAGTATTTATTCTAATTTATCTTGTATAATATAGTTTATTTTAGCATTTTTAAAGCTAGATATAAGAGAACTTTTAGCAGGAATATATTCACCTATACACCCTGGAAATATATATACATCAATTTCTGTACAATCATTGCCAATATAAATGAAATTTTTATGAAAGCAATTACTAAACATAGTTGAAAATTTTTTACAATAAAATAAAATTCCAATCACATCAATTTCATTATAGTCTGAAGGATTAATAAATATAGCATTATATTTATTACAAAAAGATTGTATAACACTAAAAGGTAGTATACAACTATTAGTTAAATTTTCTGTATGTGTTGATTTAAATATACATACGTGAGATTCTATAGTTTTACAGTTAATTAAACTATTATAATATGACTTCATATTAAGAGTTGAATATATATAAGTAGATAATATATTAGTAACATCTTGTCTAAAATCAGCTGATTTCTTATGTAATACAGGATCATCATTACTAACAGTTTCTAGATAAAAATATGTATGATATTCGTTATTAATAAAGATAATTTCTTTTATTTTATATACTATATTATGATCAAGAACAATAATATATTTTTGAAAATCTTCTTTGTAGTATATAATTTTAAAAATATGGTAAATAATATCAAGTATTCCTTTTTGACTATTTTTATAGATTATAATCTTTTTACCTATATGATTTTTAAGATAGTTACTTAATATACAAAATAGTCCAGAATAACCATGAGCGGTTCCTATACAAAAAGTTGTAATTAATGAAACAACTGATTCATTAATTTCTACTATATTTGTTCTATGTATAACATCTTGATATTTATCTACAATATCTTGATATTTCTCATATATCCATACCCACGGAAATGTATTATAATACATCTTATTTAAAAGATATAGCCATTCATTTGAGTTGATTATAATTTTATTATCTTTAATGCCAAGTACAGTTTTAGAATTTCCACTATTATTTTCACCTATTATATATAAACAATCTTTTACATTTTGTTCATCTATACTATAATCAAATATATTAAATCTATTTATTAATAAAGTATTCATATTACTATAATAATTAAATGCTTTATATAGGCATAAATATAATTAGTATTAACTATTCTAATTATGATATACAACATAAATTATTAAATCTAAAAATTCTATTTTAGAAATATGATTTTGAAGATTGTTATAATAATCAAAATCGCCACCATGTTTTAGCTCCCAAGTAGATTTATTTGCTATATCAAATGGAATAATACCGCAAGGTGTTCCAATATCATTTTTAATAATTTGACCTAATTCACAAGGAACAATTACATTTTTATATTTTTTATAAAATTTAGCAATATATAGTGTATTTGGATGAGAACATAATCTTCTTAATTTATTAAATGATCCAGCAATATAATAATCATCATCATCGGCATTCATAATAAATGTAGTTTTAGGAGTTAAAATCCCTTGATATTTATTTCTAATAGCATGTCCATAAAATCCTAGATTTGGACTCTGTTTAATAATATTTATTTTGGATTTATGATTATTCAGCCAATTATGATTAAATGACGATGTACTAAAAGCATTTTCTCCATCAAATACAATTGTTATTGCGTCATTTTCCAATAATTCATTTTTTAAACTATCTAGCATGTGACGTAAGCAAGGACGACCAACCGTAGCTATTAAAATATGAAATGTTGGTATAAATACCTCAATAATTTCTGTAGGAATGATAGATTTTTTTATTTTATTTGACCAAGATGTCATTACTTTAAAAAATAGATGTAATTTAATTTATTTTTTAACGCATAATATTTGGATTTGTCTAACATTTATAATCAGTAATCATATTTTCAATATCCGAATAATTACTATATTGATATCCAATTCTATCCTTGAGTGTATACCACTTTCCTAATGGCATTAAATACTTCCAATATTGATCATGACACCATTTACTATCCCATCCTAGCTTTATCATATTATTACTACTAGTAATAAAACTAGATAACAAAGTGTTGGCATATTTTTTAGTTAATATATATCCAGATGCAGTCTGTGATGATTCTACTTTATTTATATGACTACTTTTAGTGGGAACTGTTTTAAAATCAGTAGAACCTACACCTAAAAGAAGTACATCAAAATCAGATGAATTATTAAATAAATATAATAATGAATTATTAATATGATCTATATCATTAGATGAAAATGTAAAATCATCCTCAAATATAATACAGGTATTCCATGTTGGATTATCTAAAAAGAATCGTATAGCTTTAATATGACTTAATGTACATCCAAGAGCTCCGTTTGTTTTATTGGAAACTGCATCAATTCTGTATGTTTTTGTTAACAATGGGTCTATTTTTCGTATTTCATTTAAGCAATGCTTATTTCTATCACGTCGGTGTTCTAGGTTAATATATAATATTGCGTCTATATAATCTATAATGTGTTCTTTAGAATCTGTAGCAATATTAAGTTCTATACTATTATCTTTTTTATTATCTATTAGTTTTCTTTTAGTATTTATGTTATATCTATCCCAAGACATTTATATTTATTATAGTTAGTATATTTTTAGGCTAATATGATACTTAAAGTATCTGCTATATCTCTTATAGAGATATATGAAAAATACATTTGGAGATTGGATTAATAATACAGAGTCTCTTAATAAATCATTTATAAATGGAGAGCCATATGAGCATGTTGTAATTGATAAATTTTTTAATGAGGAATTTTTAAGTGAATTAATCAATAGTTTTCCATCAATTGATGATTTAAATAATAAATGGTATATATACAATAATCCAATAGAAAAAAAGTACGCATTAAATAATTTTAATAACTTGCCAATATATAAAGAATTGTTTAAATATCTACAAACAGAGGAATTTATAAATATTATATCAAAAGTAACATCTATTATAAATTTAGAAAATGATCCTCACCTTCATGGTGCTGGATTACATTATCATCCTAGAGGAGGTAAGCTTGATATGCACTTAGATTATTCTATTCATCCAATTACAGGAAAAGAGAGACGAGTTAACTTAATTATATACCTTAATAATGAATGGAAGGAAGAATATAATGGTGATCTACAATTATGGGATAGTAATTTTGTAGAACCTGTTAAAAAATACTATCCTTATTATAATAGAGCAATTTTATTTAGAACAAGTGATATATCATATCATGGATTACCTAATCCTATAAAATGTCCAGAAAGCACTGGTAGAAAATCATTAGCAATTTATTATGTATCAGAACCAAGAAATAATCCTATAATGAGATTAAAAGCAGAATATAGACCATTACCTAATCAGCCATTAAATCCTAAATTAAAGCAATTATATGAAATTAGGAAGTATAGAATAATTACAGATAAGGATCTAGAAGAAATTTATCCAAATTGGCAGGAAGAAGGAAATGGATATTGGTAAAATTATCTTCCTCTCCAAACTTTAAGAATGGCAGTATTATATCCAGCTTGACTAATAATATGTGCGGCGGTTTCCATATTGTTATTTTCTGAATCAAATGCACCTGGATACTTTAGAATATCACCAAAATTAGAGCACTTATTATCATCATCAAATCTTTTTTCATAATATAAAACAATACCAAGTATTCTTTCAAATACTTCTCTATCTTTGCGAGTTCTTATTAATAAAACTAAATTTGAGATTAATTTATATTTGTTATCTAAATATTGTAGTATATCTAAATCACATATTGATGTAGCTCCAAAGCATCCATTCCATTTTGTATCAGGATTTGAAACAAAGGCCTCTAGTTCTGTACTATTATTAAGTTGTGAAAGATATTTGTTAATTTTAGAAACATCTGATGTATAACCTTTTTCAAAATGCCAATGAAATTTAATATTATCTTCTAATTCATCATGACTAATTAATCGGTGGATGAACATACTGTCGTGTAAAAATATCATTGTATCTGCCCACTTATATTTCAAGAAATAGTAATATGGTAAAATCTCTCCCGCTCCACTAAATTCGCTTCTTATTACTTCAGTATTTACTAATTTTCCATCTACAGTATTAATACTTGAATTATCATCAATAATTATAATCTTATTTGTATAGAATTTTCGTATAGAATTATAAGAAGAGATCCATAAATCATTATCTCGAATATTACGTAAATGGCGTAATATTACAAAAACATATGATTTTTCTATAAATCGACGAGTATTTGGATCACGTGTCATATATAGTAATTCAAACGCCGATGGATTTGGCGTAGTATCAATCTTTTTTGTAACATGCTGTCTAGGATTAATATCAGTTTTAGTAGTAGTTTTCGAACCATTATTCGTATTAAAAATAATTTCATTTCGTTGAGACTCTTGAAAAGACTCTGAAGTTACTACTTCGGGGCGTGCTACTCTCGGGATAATTTGAGGACGAAATTCCTCAGGAATTTTTGAAATATCTCTTTTAGTTAAAACACGCCTATTTGCCCAAGATGACATATTATAATGTGTAATATATAAAAATATTATAATTACATATTATATACACATTATTCAATATAGAGTTTTATATAAAAATAGTATCTAAGCATTTAATATAATGAAGCGCAAAGGAGTTAACTTTTTTATTTTCTGTATTCTAACTTTAGCTATTGTATTATATTTTACAAAGGAGGTGCGCGATGAAGGTTTCTTTGATAATAGTGGTGCGCTTATTCAACTGGCATCATCTGAAGCATTTGGTATGTCACCTGGTACAATGGACCAATTATCATCTACCCGAGTTGTTTCAGAAAAGGATCAAGAAATTGAAGACCGTCTTTATAATAATTTAACAGAACAAGGTATTATCAATATGACAGAATCCGGTTATAATGATATCTAAATAATAATTTTATCATAAATCATTTTTAATTCATCTGAATCCCATATAATTTCTGGTGGTCCAGATGGATATGCTTCATATGGAATAGCCTTCTCTGTTGGTTTCTCTAATGATAACAGCCTCTTAAGCGAATATAGACGTCTATGTATTGGATTTTTAATATGTTTATATTGTGTTCGACCTATTTGTTTCCATCGCCATTCAATTTGAAGAGCTGACCTCCATTCTGGTATACCTGTTATATAACAACCACGCTGCCAAGTCAAACCTTGTTGTACACTTATTCCAGTTGCCTTAGCCCCACCTGAAATTTCCTTGTTATGTTGACGTAGACGCCTATCAGGATCAATTGTAGCACCTACATAAGTTTTTAATGTGTTATTAGTATATAATAAATAACAAAAGAACTCCATTAACTATTTAGACTAAAGACTATTTTAAAATAGTTATTGATCAGCGGTAGATTTAAAATGTTAATCAGTCTAAAGATTAGAATGTTATTTACTTTAAATGTCTAATAATGGAATAGTATCTGTAAATATAATGGGTGGTCTAGGAAATCAAATGTTTCAACTTGCTACAGCATACGCATATGCTAAACAGAATAATGGAAAACTAATAGTTCTAAGAAATAAAAAAGAATCTGATGGGCGGCCACTTTATTGGGATAATATGTTATTTAGATTTAAAGATTTTTTAGTGGATAAACTCCCTGAAGGTTTAGAACAATGGCATGAATCTGGATCAACTGAATTTAATATTATTCCATTATTGACTGATAAGGGTTTATATATAAACGGATATTTACAGAGTCCAAAATATTTTGGCAATACTATAATTCAAGAAGAAATTAAAGAACTATTCAAACCATCTGAAACTACAATGTGTAATATTCAGAGTAGATATAATTTATTACTTAAAAATAAAGATCGAATAGTTGTTGTACACGCACGACGTACAGACTATTTAAAAAATCAACATATTATTAACTTTCATGGACCTCTATCTATAGATTACTATAATGAAGCAATTAAGAAAATATCAAATGAAATTGAAGATCCTATATTTATTCTTGCTTCAGATGATCTCTCATTTTGGGGTTCTGTAATTAATGAATTACCACAACTAAATAATAGAAATATATATATTCTAGATGATGATAATGAAATAAGTACTCTTGCTTTATTACAACAATTTAAATACTATATAATTGCCAATTCCACATTTAGTTGGTGGGCTGCCTGGTTATCAAAAGATACAAAAAAAGTTATTGCCCCATCTAAATGGTTTGGACCAACCGGTCCACAAAATTACAAAGATATCTATATGTCATCATGGGAGTTAATCTAAAGGACTTACACAATTATAAAATTATAATGAAAGTTTTAGTATTTGGCTCTAAAGGTTGGATTGGACAACAATTTATCTCAAATACAACTCATACTGTAATTGAAGCTACTACACGAGCTGAAAAATATCAAGATGTCCTTGATGAAATTCAAAGTGTTAATCCAGATTGTGTAATTTCCTTTCTCGGTAGAACTTATGGAACAGCTCCAGATGGAAAACTAATCCCATCTATTGATTACCTTGAACTACCAGGCAAACTCTATGAGAATATGCGTGATAATTTTTATGCTCCCTTCAATCTTGCCACTGTATGCGATAAACTTAATATTCACTTTGTATATCTAGGAACTGGCTGTATTTATACGTATACTGAAACTAAAAAATTGTTTACTGAGGAAGATAACCCCAATTTTTTTGGTTCAGGTTACTCAACAGTGAAAGGATATACTGATCAAGTTCTACGTCATTGTAGCAATACACTTCAACTCCGTATTCGGATGCCGGTTTCAAAGCTTGTTAGTGGTCGAAATCTAATTGATAAGTTAGTGGCATACACTAATATTTGCTCTATTCCAAACTCTATGACCGTTTTAGATGATATGTGGCTAATTATTGATAAGATGATTGAAGTTAGGGAACTCGGTGTATATAATCTTACAAATCCTGGAACAGCTGAACATGATTGGATTCTTAAAGAATACAAACCCCTATTTAGCCCATCTCATACTTGGAATCTTATTTCATATGAAGAACAAATGAAATATATTAAATCCGAGCGCTCTAATAATGAGATGGACACTACAAAATTAGAGAACTTTTGTAAAGAGTACAGCATTGAATTACTTCCAATTAAAGAGTCTATTATTAGAGCATTCCATAGAAGATATTCTACAGTTTACTATAATGAAAAGTAATAAAAATATATCATTCACAATCCATATTAATGGTACAAGGATATTTCATAAAACAGAAACTACGCCATGTCTTATCTGACCCATAGTTCCTATCATATTCAATCCAACCAAATAGACGCTTTTGTGATCCACTCTTTTCAATAAATTCTGGAAAAGGCTGCCATACCTTATATTTAAATGTAAATAGTAAATTCATAATTGTCATCTCATTACAGCGACAAATAGGATATTTATTCATTGCTTCTATCATTTCTGTCATATTACACTTATCTAAGAGAGCTGTATCATATACCCAAATACAATTCAAAAAATATCTTCCATCCAATATATCTTTTGAATACTCCTTAAACAATTCATCTTTAACATTAGGATTCGCATCAAGTTCCATCATCAATTTAAATCGCTTATCATTATCATATGCCGGCGCATCATCTGGTGCCATTATTTTACCCTCACAAGGAATACTATCAAGTATACTAATTTTATCAAATACTCTTAGACCAGCATCCAAAAATATTACTTTATTCCACTGTTTAAACCAATCGTCAAATACATAAAACTTATCCCACTGATAAAGCTTTAAAACATGTCTGTTATCTCCAACTGTTTTAAGTGGAAATTGACCATATTGTTTAACTAAATAATCAGTGTTAATATGTTCTACACGTTTCTGTATTACATTATAATAATCTAGAAAATTACGTGGTGCGTCAAATCCAACTGTAATTAATACTAAATCCGCTGTCCATTCACCCCTTGAACGAACATCAATAATTGTACGCTTGGCTCGACTAAAGTATCCAGCATCTGTCAATGTAACTACTACAGTTGTGTCCTTATTCATTTTATAAACACTAATATTATTATTAATAATATCTTTTAAGTTGTATTTTTAATTAAATAGTTAATATTTGTATTAAAATTTACAAATAATTCCTCCCATCCAAGTGACTTTAATAAAGTTGTATCAACTGAATATCTAAAATCATTAAATGGCCTATCCTCTACAAACTCGATATGATTCTCAAGAATCTTATCATCTGTTAATTTTTCTATAAGTAGTTTAGCCACATCCATTACTGAGAATTCCTGGGTTGTTCCAATATTATATACTTCATTTAATATACCTTTATTAAAAATTAACTCTGTAGCAATTGCCACATCCTCTGCCCAAATAAAATTACGCCGTGTATCACCCTTACCATGAATTGTTAATTTCTTTTCCTCTTTTAATAACTTTATAAATTTTGGAATTAACTTTTCTGGGTATTGGTTTGGACCATATACATTATTACAACGAACAATTACAACGGGAAGTTTAAAACTATGATAGTATGAACGAACTAAGAATTCAGCAGCTGCCTTTGTAGCTGCATAAGGATTTGTTGGATTTAGTAGCGACTTTTCATGGCATCCAGGATGCTCTAGATCTACTTCTCCATAGACCTCATCGGTTGAAAAATGTAAAAACTTCTTAATTTTACCATATTCTTTTGAAGCTTGAAGAAGAACATGTGTACCCATTACATTATCCGTTGTATACTGTAAAGAATTATCAAAAGAGTTGTCAACATGACTTTGTGCGGCAAAATGAATAATAGCGTCAATTGAATATTCTTTCAAAATATGTAATACTAGATCTTTACTCGTAATATTACCTTTAATAAACTTATAATTAGGATTAACCTCTATATTTTTCTCATTAGCACAATAATTTAAACAATCTATGTTAAATATTTTAACATTATTTTCTTTCTTTAGCATATAGTTAATAAAATTGGAGCCAATAAAGCCACAACCACCAGTCACAAGAATATTCATCCTTTTTCTATCTAGCGCTTTTTATTTAGGCCCTTAAACAAATTTGATTCAATCTGTTATATTAAATATAACATAACACATATTAATAGAATGGCTACCAAAATACACTCTAAATCCTATGAATTCTCCCCATTTCTTAAAATTCCAGACATCTCCTTAACTCCCTGCTCACTTCCTCCTCATCCTTATACATTCCCTCTTGATCCTTTTCAACAACACGCAATTTCTGCTATTGCCAGAGATGAAAATGTTCTCGTTTGTGCTAAAACTGGTTCAGGGAAAACACTTGTAGGAGAATACCAGATTTATCAATCTCTAAATAAAGAAAAGCGTGTATTCTATACGACGCCTATTAAATCTTTATCAAATCAAAAATTTTATGATTTGAAAAAGCTCTTTAAAGACGCATCAGTTGGCATTATGACAGGTGATATTAAGTTTCGTCCTGACGCACAGATTGTTATTATGACAACTGAGATTCTACGCAACCTCCTTTATAAGAAAGGTAGCACAACTGAACATGTTGGACTGACTGCATCTATTTCAATGGATAACCTAGACGCAGTCATATTTGATGAATGTCATTATATTAATGATAAAGACCGCGGGAAAGTCTGGGAAGAAACTATGATTTTACTCCCTCCTCAAATTAATCTTGTTATGCTCTCTGCGACTCTTGATCGACCAGACTATTTCGCAAACTGGCTCGGCATCCTTAAACAAAAACCTATCAATCTGATTGAAACTAGTTACCGAATTGTGCCACTAACACACAATCTACTTGATGGTAATTATAAATTGATGACATTAATGGACGCAAAAGAGATTTACTATGAACGTGTATATACTGACTGGCTAAGAACTAAAAGTGGTCTACAGGATGATCAAAAGG
>Ga0214921_10007919_pt1 | contig 13979 bp, 10 predicted proteins | sample LL1505_MetaG_FD_177992 | JGI IMG/M metagenome (GOLD analysis project Ga0214921, IMG submission 177992) | Freshwater microbial communities from Lake Lanier, Atlanta, Georgia, United States - LL-1505 | ecosystem: Environmental > Aquatic > Freshwater > Lake | place: USA: Georgia | collected... | reverse complement strand
AGAAAAATTAATAAAAGAATACAAAACTATATATAGTAACAAAGTTAAACTTATTGTATTTGGATATACAGTAATACAATGTTTTGATGATTATTATTACTATAATAACATATATGAACTAAATGAATTATTAATAAAACATAGGCCAAATATGTTATTAGAGTTATCTATTTGGCCAGAAACATATTCATATACATTATCACTTTCAATGTTAACAAAATTACCAATAATATATTTAAAAAAACAGTATAATTCAGTAGTTGAAGATAGATTACAAAATTATGATAAAGCATATAGTTTTACAAATTATAAAGAATTAAGTGATATTATTTTTAAAGTAAAACAAAATTATTTTTATACTATACAAGAAGATGTATATTATAGCAAATATTGGGACGAATTATTTATAATAAATAAAGAAAGTAAACATATAAGTATTTACAACACGTTTAAATATAATATTAAACCCTACATGATATATTTTCCACAATTCCATGAAATATATGAAAATAATATTAATTTTTATAAAAAATATACAGATATTCAAAATTTAGATATACTCACAAATAACACATGTATTAAACAAAAATATATAGAAACACCATCAATAAGTGAATTCAATCTAGAAAATATTTGTGATTATGATTTGACAAATACTGATATAATTCAAAAACAAATAGATATTATTACACAATATGCAATCAATGGTTTTGCTATGTATTATTATTGGTTTTCTATAAATACATATACTAACAAAAATATGATTATGGAAAAAGTAATTAACCAATTTTTTAATAAAAACATTGATTTAAATGAAAAAAAAATATTTTTTATTTGGGCAAATGAAGATTGGAGCAACAATGTTGCATTTGGACAAAATAATAATAATAAAATAGAAAATATTTATAATGAAGAAAATTTTACAAAAAATATTTTGAACTTAATGAAATATTTTAAAAATGATAATTACTTAAAAATTGATAATAAACCAGTATTTTTTGTTTTTCATACGTGGTTAATTAATAATATAGAAATGATGAAACGAATTTTTAATGAACAATGTATACAAAATGGGTTTAATGGAATCCATTTTGCAGTAAATAATATAAACCATGATATAAAAAATAAATATAATAATGATATAACATTCTATATTAATTTTAACTACAAAAAATCAGATTGTAGATATTATGATGAAAAACAGAACCAAATATATTTAGATTATAAACAATATTTTAATGATCAAATACACTTTTCTAAATGCATACAAACAATTTGTTTTGATTTTGATAATAGAGCTAGACTAACTTATCCGAATAATATAGATAAATCGACTATATGTGTTGAAAATACTGAGTTTGACAAAATAGTTTTAACAAATAAAATAGTTAATTTATATAAAGACAACACTAGCTACGACGAAGAAAATATTGGAAATCTTTTATTAGTAAATGCATTTAATGAATGGGGAGAAAAAATGACATTTGAGCCAAGTAATGAGTATGGTTATTATAATTTAAATTTATTAACAGATTATTTAACTGATGACAATTAATTTTAATACTAAATATTTTTTAATATTAGCATATATTATATGAGTATAAAAATAAATAAAAACCATTTAAACATTAATTCATGTTTAAAGTATTTTGGTGATTGGATTAATAATATCGATTTTTTAAATAAAGAATTTAAAAAATCACAACCATTTAAAAATGTTGTAATAGACAATTTTTTAAATAAAGAATATGCAGAAAAAATATATAATATGTTTCCGTTGTCATATGATAATTGGTATAAGTATGAAAATCCACTCGAAGTAAAATATGCATACGATGACATAAATAGTCTTGAAGATCCAATAAAAAATTATTTTTACTATTTATCATCAGATGAAATTATTTTGTTGTTTAAAAAAATAACTGAAATACATGATTTAGAATATGATGAATATTTACATGGTGCTGGGCTACATTGTCATCCACGTAATGGTAGACTTAATATACATTTGGATTATGAAAAGCATCCACATTCTGGTAAAGAAAGAAGACTAAACATAATATTGTTTCTCTCTAAAGATTGGAAAGAAGAATGGAATGGAGCAAATGAATTATGGAATAAGGACTTAACAAAATGTATTAAAAAAACAAATGTTGAATTTAATAGAGCAATTATATTTAAAACAAATGATATTTCATGGCATGGAATACCAGATAAAATTATGTGTCCAAAAAATGTATTTCGTAAAAGTCTAGCATATTATTATGTTTCGCCATTAAGTTCAAATAAACCCAATTACGAATATCGTAAAAAAGCAACATATGCAAAAATACAAACAGAACCACATAATGAAAATATGTCTAAACTATATGAAATACGTTCAAACAGACTTATAACAAATGAAGATTTACAACAATATTTTCCTAATTGGAAAAATATCGATTAATAAACCAAATAAATAATAAAATAAACACATGATAAACCAAATAAGTAATAAATAATTATTGTTTAATATGCCTACTTAATTCCTCGATAGTTATATCGTTAATATTATTTTTTGGTTGAAAATTTGGATAGCTATACATACATCTATCGTCAAAAGTATAAAATTGTTTAACATTCAATAATGTATGTTTATTTAGTAGTCCCGGAACAACACCAGAGTTTACTGCTATAACAACTTTTACATTTGTAGATAATGCTGCTATATCTCTTATGGTTAAATTATCATCCATAGTGCATACTACATTATTTACTTTAGTAGTTGTAACTACTTTAAACTTTTTATTTATTTTGTCTATATAATCATCCCATTCATTTTTATTATATTTATATTGATCTGATAATGGTTGTGAATTTAAAACCAATATATCAATATCTTTATATTTGTCTTTATATTTATCAATTAATTGCTCACATCTTTTTAATAATTTATAATCCTTGTAATAAAATTGTTTTAATTTTATGCGTAACTTCAAGTTTACACTTAAAAAAATATTAAAAAAGGATAAATAAAATATATTATAATAAATTCTACCGAGCGGCTTATTTTTTGACTTAAAATAAAATTCTCTTACTGGTGTAAATCTGTAAGTTAATTGTGGAGACTCAATCCAAAGTTGTATAGAATTTGATGGTTTATTTTGTATTGGGCTAATATGTATATTTTTACAATCATTAAATTCATTTAATTGTTGTATATAGCAAGGATTGCAATAATAATTTATATGTATATTATTTTCAACAATATAGTGTTTAATATTGTTAAATAAAATAAAATTAAACACATTATCCCCTAAATGATACTCATTATGAATATTAAATATAATAGAATTTGAATTATTTTTCATATATTAGTTTGTTAATATATTTTTTATATTTTTAATGATATAGACATAAAAATATTGTAGTATAATGATATTATATAAATAAATAGTTAAATAATATCATAAATGTATTTTTAGATAATTAAATGTTAAACAATTGATTTTATTTTATTAATTACTAATGTAGAACTTTTATTTTCAATAAAATCAAAAAATAACATTTTTTTGCAATACTCAACACCTACAATATTAGTGTTTTTATAGTCTGCGCCTTTAATTAATATATCTGGTTGTATTAATTTAATTATATTTAAAGGAGTGTCGTCATTAAAAATAATAATATAATCTATAAAATCAAATAAAGATAATAATACTTTTCTTTCATCTATCATATTAATAGGTCTGGTTTCGCCCTTTAATCTTTTTATTGATTCGTCAGAGTTCAATCCAACTATTAATATATCTCCTTGTTTTTTTGCAAATTGTAATAATTTAACGTGAGCAGAATGCAATATATCAAAACAACCATTTGTAAATACTTTATTATTTAATTTAGATATATTATTTATTTTTTCTATTTCATATTCGTATATAATTTTAGTTTCTTCTAAATTTAAATAATAATCCAATATATCTGTATTTATACAATAATTACCTATAGTTTCAACACTTTTTCCGGCAATAAAATTAGCTATTTTACAAGATAAAAATAAATCTTTTCTCAACAAATAAACATATACTAATATAGACAATACTATATCTCCAGCACCAGTAACATCTACAACATTTATTTTGTCGGTATGTTTTATTACATTTGAGCTTTTATTTATTATAATACCATCTTCTCCACAAGTTATTATAACATTTTTACAACATACGTGTTCTTTTATAAAACTTATTATTTCATTTTTATCAGTTAAATTACTTATTTGTTGTGCTTCTTTTAAATTAGGTTTAAAACAAAAACAATTCTTATATTTTAAATAATTTTTTATTTTTGGATCAACAAATGTGTATATATTATTTTCATTTGAGTAGTTTATTATATTTTGTATTAAATCTGTTTGAGTTATACCTTTGTCGTAATCAGAAATAACAATTGCATCAACTTTTTGTTGTATTATATATCTTAATATTGACTTAGAGAGAGCATCATCTATTTCATGTGTATCTTCAATATCATACCTAACATGTAATTTATTATCATAAAATATTCTATTTTTTTGAGTTGTATTTCTTGAGTTATCTACAAATAATTTATTTTTTATACCTTTTTCATTAAATAAATTTTGTATTTTTATTCCACAATCATCATTTCCAATAACAGATACAAGTTCTACATTAATATTATCCAAATTATGTAAATTTTGCGCAACATTTGCTGCACCTCCTAAAATATATTCTGTTCTGTAAATATTATATATAGGTATATCTGCTTCTGGTGCATTTCTCTCAATTTTTGAAAAATAATTTATGTCTATCATTATATCTCCAAATACAAGAACATTCATCGCGTTTATATAAAATAAACATATAATAAATATTCATTAGTTTGTACTTAATCACCCTTCCACATTCTGTAACTATCTTCATCATAATGTTTTGTAGATACTTCAAATACTTCGCTGTCTTCCAATGCAATTAACTGATGTGGTTCTCCTCTTTCATTTGTTATTGTATCCCCAACATCTAAATATTCTGTATGAGTAATACCTTTATCTGTTTCTACCCAAACCAATATAAATTTACCTTTAGATACATACCATGTTTCTTTTTTTAATATATGATAATGCATTGAGAATTTTTTGCCTTTTTCAAAACACAGTAATTTTCCACAATATTCGTCATTATTCACAAAAATAATTTCTTTTCCCCATCCTTTTTTAACTATTTCAACTGGACTTTTTTTTGTTTTTTTATCGTCTTGTTCAATATTTTGTGGTGGAACTGGCAATAAAGCATCAACATTAAATGATTTATCGTCTATATATACATCATAATTTGGTTTATCCATATTTAAAGAGTCGTATTTAACATTCCACAAGTTTAATTGTTGAAGGGTTAGTTGTCTATAATCTATTCCGGAGGCTTTGCCGCGTGCAGTCCATATTATAATATTATGTCCCATATCTTTTAAGTAATTCACATAATCAATTCTTTCTTGAATAGGTATAGAATTCACATAATCTGAACCTATAGTGTAACACAATGTATTATCTAAATCAAAATAATAATTTTTGGACATTTGTATAAATTAAAATATGTATTCTTTTTATACTTTTTATATTTTATTTTATATTATATTTTGTATTTTATTTAAAAATTGAAATTAATTTTTTTATTTTATAACATTACACATATATACACTGAAATTTAAAATCTAAAATCTAAAATTTAAAATCTAAAATACAAATAATTACAAATGACGATGCCACATTTTGTAACAACAAGATTCACTGATGAAACATGGGCAGAAAATAATGAATATCGTATTAAAACCAAAATAAATGGTTGTATTTACGGTTCTCCACAAGAAATGTCTCCTAAAATATTTCTAGATTCTATAGTTTTTGTCGTTGAAATGAATAATAAACAAAACAAAATAATTGGAATTGGGTTGATAAAAAATAAACCTCTAGTTGATAAATATTATAAAATATACAAAGATTGCAATTATAATAGATACATTTATCAAAGCAAATATTATGTAGAGAGAGATGTATTATCAAGACATAATGAACACTTGGTTAAATCATTAGATCATATTTTGTTTAAAGAAAAAACTCATTTAAAAAGGGGCTGTGGGTTTACAACAATTCCAGAAAAATTAATGAAACATTCAATTTGCAATAATATGGATATAAAAAAAGAAATAATAAGTATTTTTATCCGTATTTTTAATTAAAAACAATTATATATGTTTAATACATATTTAAAAAATGACATCGATTGATACAAATGTTGAAAATTATTCATTGTCTGAATTAATGACAATTACTGATGTAACAAGTATGGATACAAAAGAAATAATGAATAAAACAGATAAATTAATTAATAAATTTAAAAATAAAGATCCATTATTATCTGTTTTTTTTAAAGAAATTCAAAGTCAATTGTTACAATATGCGAATGGATTAAATAAAAACACAGATACAAATAAAAATAACGGTAAAATTATTATTGAAGGATTTGGAAATTTGAATAATAATACTAATAATGAAGCGACTTATCCAGATGGAGAAGACCAAGTAAATAAATGGTATGAAAATGAATATTTAACTCAAAAAGATACAAACCAAACAAATAAAATAACAGACAGAAAACAAAAAGTCCAATTTTTTGGGAATCAACATGTACCTATAAACAGAGAACAGCTTGGTATAACAGATACTTATCAAGTGCCAGTAAAGCAAGATTCTTTAAATCCAAATTTAAAAAATACTATACAACGATTTGTCAACTTAGATAGCCAATATAGACAATCAACTTCCGGTATTGAATCCGCATCTACAGATTATACATTAGATTTATCTGATTTATTAAAAGACGTACTTAGTTTACGGGTGTATTCATATCAAATACCTTATAATTGGTATGCAATAGATAAATATTATGGGAACACTTGTTTTTGGATAACTGACGTAAATTTAAGTTTAAGTATTCCAGTTTATATGTCTGAAGGAAACTATACCACTTCTCAATTTGAAACACAATTGAATGCCGCATTTGTCACTGCTGGGTTTACATTTGCAGCAACAACGTATATATCTGAAAATTCACCGATGGTTTACAACGTGTATAGCGGAATCATAACTATGTATTTATACGGCGGAGTATACACAAATTCGGATACTGGCGAAACGTTTACAATAACAGAATCAACTATTATAACATTTTTTGATTTTTCCGGAATTCTTCAATGTGATAATAATTGTTTTACCAAATCGAATCATTATTTAAACAACACATTAGGGTGGCTAATGGGATATAGAATGCCATATTCTAATGTATCTTCAAGTGGTAATTCTGCTTCAGCAATTTTAGACCTAAATGGACCTAAATATTTAATACTAGTAATTGACGATTATAATCAAAATCATGTAAATAATAGTCTTGTATCTATAACTCAATTATCCAATAATCTAAAAATGCCGAGTTATTATTCTAGAGATTTACCATATTTTTGTGTTACTCCTTCACAACAAGGAAATAATTTGTCACAATTATTGGGTGAAAACACAAATTTAGAAAATGGGTTATTAATTTCTTCAAAATATGAAGGGGATTATACGGATACTCAATTTGTTCTTCCAAGTGCGCCTCGTACATTAACACAATCGCAACTTTATACAATTAATCAAATAAATAAAAATAATAATAATACAACAAATTACTTGCCCAAAGCGCCAACTAGTTCAGATATATTAGCCATTATTCCAATAAAACCTTCCGGATATACAACTGGTTCTGTATTATATGAATTTAGTGGTTCATTACAAGATAATATTCGAACTTATTTTGGGCCGGTAAATATAGATCGTATGTGCGTAAAATTACTAGACGACAAAGGAAATGTATTAAATTTACATGGAACAGATTGGTGTGTTACATTAATTTGTGAATGTCTTTATCAGTATTAATTATATGTATTTATTAAATATATGTATTTTTCATACCTATAAAAATATGAAGAGTATATATGGAATTAATTCATAAAGCAATAAATGAAACATTAAATATTGTAAGTGACCACAGTATAATTATACTAATGGTAATATCCATTTTTTTATTAAAAAATAAAAATAATTTGTTGGTTTATTACATTCTAGGCGTATTTATAAATTATGTAATTAATTTAGTTTTAAATCTAATTATTCGACAATACAGACCAAATGAAAATGAACGAATGTTTAACGCAGTATTAAACAATATTGGGAAAAATATTTTTAAAAATAATATAATGTTAGCCAATTTTTATGGAATGCCTTCAGATCATGCACAAGGAGTAAGTTTCTCTACTACATTTATTATTCTCTCTTTAAAAAATATTCGAATCGCCATTTTATATTTAATCATTTCGTTTATATCTACAATTAAGAGAATTCAAAATAAATCTCATTCTATACTTCAGTCATTATTCGGTGCAATTGCTGGTATTCTTTTTGCATACGTTGTATACTATTTTTCTCAAAATAATATTAAAAGTATTTTAAAATTAAAAATAGATGATAATGCGCCAATATAATAAATTTTTATTATAAAATTAACATAATAATAATAATTTACATTTTGACAAATTATTTTTAAATATTTTTATAATTAATTATATTATAACGCATGAAATTACATTTTTCCGAAGAAATATATGGCATTAAATGGGGATATTATGATTATTTGGAAGACGATTTTGTTATGGTATTTTGTATTCTTGGTACAAATCCCTTATCAGATAATCAAATTAATGCCACTATTAAAGAATATACAAATTTAAGTTTTTCAGAAAAAAACCAGTATACATGTTATTTGTATAAAAGCTATAATTTAAGTTTAAACGGTGTAGATACCGGAGAATATACTGATTATATGTGGATAACACACAAATTTAACTAATATATATACACCCTCGCACATTTAAAACGGCACAAAATACCCAATAAAAATGACTATTAATTTACAACTAATATATTTATTGTAATCACAACAAATATATAAAATTCAATAAAAAATATATACAAATTCCATATATACACAAATAAATAATTATAATCTAATATTTATGCGGTTTCTTCTTCTTCTTCAACAATTAATAATTTCTTTTTAGGTTTTACAATTCTTAACTTTTTTACTTTTGGTTTTACTTCTATTTCTATCACTTCATTTTCTATAATAATGTTTGGATGTTTAATAATATTTTTATATCCAACGATATTTGTATCATTAATTAGTTTGATATCGTCTTCGGATAATTTGAAATGTTTATAGACTTCATCATCAGTCCATTCTTTATTTAATGGCGGTAAGGGTATCCATTTACAAGTTGATTCGCATATATCTTGAGAGTTTTTTCTTAAATATAACATAAAATTTGGTAATCTACATCTCATATAACTTACTAATGATTTTGCTTCATCTTCACTATTAATATTGAAAGATATATAACTTTTTGTATGAACTTCATTCGGCTTTCCAATAAAGGTATTTCCAAAACAATCGTTGTTTGCACTACTCGCTCTTGCTGTAATAACTTTCCATTTTGTTATATCCTTTTTAACTTCTGATTTTTCTATATATTTTTCAAATCCTTTTTGTTGAGATACATAACATTTAATAGTATCTTTAGTTTTTTCATCCTTTAATCGTATATCATTTGTTTGTATCTTATAATAATCTTGACTGATATAGTATTTAGTAATTGATTCAAGCTTTATTAATTTAAGAATTAAAGGATGGTATTTTCCATCAACAAATACATCATAATTATTTAATTTAGTTATAGACCCATTAAATTTACAATCACCATTATGATGAGTATCTTTGAGAAAGTAATTAACCCCACCTTTTATTTCAACTGAGTTTCCAAATATAGTTGAAGCATCATCAAAGTGCTTAATATATACAATATCGGTTCGTTCTAACATATTTTTGCGAAAACTATCTAACCCTTTACCGCCTGAAAACCATCTTGAAGGAATTACAAAACATAACAAATCGCACTTTTCAATATAATATTCAACAAACTTGTTATATAATGCTTTTGCACCCGTTGATTTTAACTCTTCATTATAAGGCGGATTACCAATTACAATATCAAACTTAGTAATTCCAAACTCTTTTTGAATATCTAATTGTAAAGAATCGCCTTCATACAAATTGAGTTTGAACTCATTATTCATATTAAAGATTTGTTTAACGATGAAACAATTCTTCTTGTTGTATTCCGCCATAAACAACATTTTTTCTAAAATATGTTTCTTTCGGTCTTTTTCATTTGGTATTTTTTTTTTTAATCCTTCCATTAATTTATAATAAATTGCAATTGCAAAATTTCCCATTCCTGTGGTTGTATCACCCCATTTTAAAGTTTCATCTTCAAAGATATTTTTATTATATTTTTCGTTGTAGTATGCTTCTAAATCTCCTAACATATCATTATTAATAAAACTCATTGGGGTGAAAACTTCCCCAAATTTCTTTTTTTCAATCTCTTTGGGTTTCAAACATTCATTAATTAATTCTAATAATTCCTTTGGGGTATCTATTAAACTTTGCAAAGACATCTTAAAGTTAATAGAGATATTGTATGTATTAGAATTCTTATCAAAATATTTTGAAACTATATTTTTTATAATATTTATTAAACCTTTCTTATTCCACCAAATCAAACACATATCGTCAAACATATCCAATAGTTCAGGATTTTCTTGTATGTCGTTTAACATCTTAACAAAATCCTTATTTGTATTCTTAATAGTTAAGATGCAAGTTAATGGTATAACATACGGAAGCACATCTTTGGTAAATGAGATTTTAATCTCCTCTTTCTCTGGTTTTTCTTCTTCATCACCACTCTCCGATTTTTCGGATTTATCACTATCGTCTTTAACTTTTTCTTTGCCCGATGGTAGCTCTTGTAATTCATCATTTTCGTCTTTAATTACAATCGTTGTATTTACTTTATCGTCTTTTAATGAACTTGCGAATGACTTATTTATCCACTTTTGCGTGGTTGTATCAAACTCAATATAGTCATTATCCAAGTTTCGCAATAAAGACTTGAAACTATTAATTGGGTCGGATTTCCAAATTTCCATTAATTTAAATACAATCGCATCACTATTCAACTTCTTTTGTTCCATCATATCCACATCAATATTAATCAAGTGTTTTTCAATCAGATACTTGATTTTATCTTCGGTGCTTTTATCGTTCTTATATATCGTGTAATTCACACAAGTATTAAGAACCCGACTTATATTTAAATCCACAACAAATCCGAATTTCTTCTGAGAACCTTCGGTCATGCATCTATACATTTGTTGTAAAACTTTATCAGATGAAAGAGCATTATTCATTAAAGCTACAACATCACACATATTCAGCGTAATGCCTAAGGTCAGCATATTAGCAGCTAATAAAATTAAGCCTTCTTTGCCTTCCGCTTTTGCTATTTTTTCTTGTTTTGTAATATCTTCCTTAATATCTTTTGCTAAATCTTTATTCTTACGATTAATACATAATACATTATATTTTCTGAGAACATTATCTTCCTGCATTAGATGTTCTAAACATTTTGAAATCTCGTTAATATTATCACTTGGTAGAAACCAAATTTGTGTAAAAGGTGTACGTGTTTCTTTATCAGAACATATTTTTAAAATCCGTGAAAACATAGATTTATCACCATTTTTGAAATCTACTTCTTTATTTGAACCAGAAATAAAGCGTAAGATGGTTTTCACCTCATTTTCAAATTGAAACTTCGTCTTTTGCTTATTCAGCGCAAACAACACATCAAAACAAAACCCGTATTTACTACCCATAATTTTATCTTTAATTATATCGTATCTTTGACTATCAAACATCGTTGTAATCAAATACAAATCGGGCATATTTTCATAAGGTTTAAACATATCACTAAGAGATAACCCATTATTAGTAAAATACTTAATAATTGTGGTAATGTTTGTATCACCATGTTTCTCTTTTAATTTATCAACATTCATCTCATCTACCAAAATGCTTTTACATATTTGTTCGTCTTCAATATCCCAATACATCCGACATTCTTCTGGTATATTCCATTCACGCAAAGGTTTATTATAAGTTGCGGTTAGATATACTTTAATCGTGTTCTTCGATGAGTAAGAATCTAAAATAGATTTGGATAAATCAGTAGTTCCACTAAAATGGTTTTCATCAAAACCAATAATATCCAATTTCAGATTCTTAATTTTCATAATAGTTTTATCATCAATATATTTTTGTAATAGTTGTTTAGACATAACAAATATATTACTCTCATCCAATACCAAACTCTCAATATTTTTAGAACCATCAATATGGTGTATTTTGAATGCTTCAAACTCTTTAAATTTATTAAATAAGTCATCCGTAAATTGCGGTGCGGTTTCGGTTGGAGCGGGTGTAATAATCAAAACATTTAATTTTTGATTGATTTCAAATTGCTTGATAATTAAACCACCAAACATATAAGTTTTACCACTTCTACACTTACATCCCCATAGAAATGATTTATATCCTTCTTCGACAAGATTAGAAGTTTTTTGTGTAATAAGTTCTTGATGAAATCTCAAATATAAATTACATTTAGGCGACAAATAGATTTCATCGTAATTAATTTTTGTATTTGCATTCAAATGTTTAAGCATATCCGCCTTAAAATGTAAGAAACACTTATTCAAATCATTCTTATCTAAAATATTTTGTTTGTTCATATACTTCGTAATATAATTACTTGATTTGTTTGCATTTTTTACCTTTTCTAAAACTGACTTCTTATCAGGGACAAGTAACCAAATATTAAAATTAGGATAAATATGCTTATTATCATCAACCGCCGAAATTATATTTTGAACCTCATAATAAGCAACTGATTTTTGTTTGGTAATTTCATCTTTACTTTTAGGATACTTAGAACTGATAAAAGTAAAGCTATCGTCTGAGTTATTAAATAATGATATATCCGAACATCCGCTTGAATTACCACTCACAACTTTTTCAGTTAAATAATGCGTAAAGGTTGTTAGTGGTTTAAGATTTCCAGTATTCATATTACCAATCATATGCGTAAAATCAGATTTTTGAAAATGATTACAAAACCCAAATTTAATACATACATCCCATAGGCGTTCATATATAAATCCTTTTTCAGATTGATTTTTACAACTAACCAATATACTATCAACACTGTCAAATGTTGTAATATGTACAATAAATTCTTCAATATTCATATTCTTTATCAAAGCTAAACTCATTTCTTCTGTATTATTCATTAAGTATTATATTATCTTCATTATTTCATTTATTCAAATCAATTTTATTTTATTCAATTTTATAGGTTTTGTGTTTATATTTTCGTGTTGATTGTTTTCTTGTATATTCTGTTTTTTTAGTTGTTCCATAAGCATATTCAAAATAATTCTTATAATTTTCTGGTTTTACTTTTTCTATTGATGTATCAACATTTTTTGCTAATTCTTCAAAACTATATACATCTCTTTTCTTTTTTATGTAGGTTTTTATTTGGTTAAAATAATTTTCTATTGGAGAATTCGTCATAGGTGTATATGGAATGGTAAATAAATATTTATTACCGCTTTTTGTAATTGCATCTTTTACCATTTGATTATTATGACTTTTAGCATTATCTAAAATTATAAGATGATCTTTGTATTTTGGAAATATTTGGGTTTCTAAAAACTAAACCTTTCTTTCTTGTGTAGTTCCGCCTTTTTCATAAAATATTTTTCCGACACATTTTTTATTATTGATTGCGACCAATAAAGTAAAACTACGAAATACAAAATTAATTTATATTTTGTATAATTTATATTTTGTATAATTTATATTTTGTATAATTTATATTTTGTATAATTTATATTTTGTATAATTTATATTTTGTATAATTTATAT